>ERZ1674276.10-NODE-10-length-59518-cov-14.157863_pt1 | contig 59518 bp, 42 predicted proteins | sample MGYA00581194_ERZ1674276 | MGnify/ENA primary metagenome ERZ1674276 (study PRJEB41354, sample SAMEA4873337) | human saliva metagenome | biome: human-associated habitat [ENVO:00009003]; feature: mouth environment [ENVO:08000002]; material: saliva material...
GGCCATACTGAGCCTGGCCGTACTGGGGCTGGCTCTGCTGACCGTAGGCCTGCTGGCCATACTGGGGCTGACCGTAGCCCTGCTGGCCATACTGAGCCTGGCCGTACTGGGGCTGGCTCTGCTGACCGTAGGCCTGCTGCTGGCTCTGCTGAGCCTGGCCACCGGCACCGAAGCGACCGAAGCGAGGATCGCCCTGCCCCTGCTTCTTCGTCATTGAATTAATAAGCGGGTTTCCCGCCATCTTTCTCTCCTTGGATAGATAAGTACTACTAATGCGTTTAATTCTAACCGATGGTTGCCCAGCTCACGCTTCTGTTCGTTCTGAGCACGGCATAGTCTCACATAGCGCGACTCCGCGCAGACACCAGACTTTCGTAAGAGGCCGGCGAGAGATGCTAGGAGGCGTCACGCGCATCCAGCGCATCCAGCAAGTCTTCCAGATAGCTCAGAACGGCCTGCTCCTCGTTCGTGCCAATCACCTCATCGGCCAGCTCCTTCACGCTCGGCGCGGCATTCCCCGTGGCCACGCCGTGTCCGGCGAAGCTAAGCATCCGGCTATCATTCTCGCCGTCGCCGAAGGCGAGGATTCCTTCGGGGCTGTAGCCGAATCGCTCACAGAGATCCTGCAGACCCGTCGCCTTATTCACGCCCGTGCGAACCAGGTCGATTGCCCCGAAGCCGCTAACCAGCGGGGTCACACCCTCGGGCAGCACCTCGCGCAGGTGCGCGTTAATGCTTTGGGTCTGCGCCGGAGGGGTCAGCAGCGGGAACTTAATGGGTGCCCCGCGAGCCTCCTCAATGGAGTCAACCAGAATCGCACCGGGAAAGAAGAACCCCGCGAAGTCCTCCAGGGTCAGGGTATCGGGAATACTCTGGCCCGTGTCCTCAAAGTAATTACGGATGACGTGCACAATCTGTTCGCGGCGATCCTTCGGTAGGAAGATTCCTTCGGTGGTGCATACGAGTAAGCCAATCTGCTTTAGCCCATCCAGCACTTCGTAGATGGCGGGAACGTCTTCCTCTCGGAAGGGGTGCACCGCCAGCTGGCCGCTATCGTCGGCCAGGTATGCGCCGTTCTCGGCAATGTAGATGAGGCCTCGGTTCTCAAAGCCGCGCATGTAATCCTGCAGCTTGGCGTAGGTGTTGCCGCTGGCCACCACGAATCGAATACCGCGCGCATCCAGGCGATCGAGAATCGCGGAGAAGCGTTCGGTATCGAAGGTCTTTGCGTCGGTGAGGAAGGTGCCATCCATATCGACGGCGATGAGAGAGGGCTGAGTCTGCATATTATGCCTTTCTGGCTCTGCTATCCCGTTCAGGGCGGGTGCGCCTACGGCTGTGCTCCTTTAAGGGTCTCATGTTTTTGGGGTTCCGGAAGCCGCCGAGAGAAGGTTTTATGTATTGAGCGCCGTCACAAAACGTCATCCAAAACCCCTCTTTTTGGGATGCAAGTCACTTTTTAGCCCTATTTTTCACCACTTTTTGCACCCTTTTCCGCTATGAACCGAATTTACTTAAAGTGTAAAACTTTACCTATCAAACTTAAAGGCATGAACAACGACACCATGAAATCCGCCGGCCTACTTATCCTCCGCCTCGTCTTCGGCTTCGTCATGATTATGCACGGCATCCAGAAGGCATTCGAATGGACCCCCGCGGGTACCGTCGCATCCTTCGAGCAGATGGGCATCCCCATGGCAGCCGCAGCAGCATACTTCGCCATGGCAACCGAACTGGTCGGCGGCACCATGATCATCCTGGGTGCGGGCACCCGCATCGCGGCAGCAGCATCTGTAGTATCCATGAGCGGTGCACTCATCTTCGTCCACCTCGCGGCAGGTTTCTCCGCTTCCAAGGGCGGCTACGAATACGTTCTCACCCTTGCCGCAATCGCAGCAGCCTTCTTCTTCACCGGCGCCGGCAAGTTCTCCATCGACGCGCTCTTCGCACGCCGCAAGTAGCGTCCACAGATAGACTTTCGACCTCCGACTCGGTGCCCCGCACGGGCAACCAATCACCGGTAGTCGAACCAGGCTTCACCGCCAGGCCGCGCTGATTCCGACAGCGCGCGGCCCTTATCTACCCGCGGTGAAGAGAGCACCGCCGCGTGCTCGACGATGCCCCCGATAGTATGGGTCGGGGGCATCGTCTCTTTATCCGGAACGTTGTTCTGCCTCCGCATCGAGGCTATAGTGGCAGTGCTACGGCGAAGGGCGGCGGTCCATTTCCCCTCGGGGAATGGACCGCCGCCCTGTATGCGTCACCGTTTGACGGCCGACGAGTGCCCCCACTGGGACTCGAACCCAGAACACAAGGATTTTAAGTCCTCTGTCTCTGCCAATTGGACTATGGGGGCTCGTTTGGTGCAGACCGAACACAAAACACCATTATTCCACGAATCCCGGGTAACGCATATCCGCGCCTCGGTACCCAATAGCCCGCACCGGCTCTCGCCCGAGGCGGGGGCAGGTTGGATGACGAAATGCCACCCCTGGGAAACACCGTGAATACAGCGAAGGGCGGCGCCGAAGACCGAAGTCCTCGGCGCCGCCCGTTTCACGTCCAAGGCCTAAGCTACCTCACCGCCTATCCGGCCAGCTCGGTTTAGAGCTTTGCCTTGTGCGGTGCGGGAGCGGTACCGGTTGCTTCCTGGAATGCCAGGCGCGGGGAGCGCTGGTGGCGAATCGAGGAGGTGTCGCGACCGAAGATCTGATTCAGAGCCCAGGTGGTCATAACGCGAACGGTACGCTCGGTGGTGGGGATTGCAGAGCCGTGGTAGCCGCGGTGCATGATCCATGCCAGCGGGCCGCCAATGGTCTTGCCCTTGAAGTTTGCAACGCCCTTCCACAGGCCCAGACCTGCCACAACACCGATGGTCTCGTGGTAGTAGTCGGTCAGGGGCTCGCCGCGGCGAGCAGCCAGCAGGTTCTTAGCCAGAACAACAGCCTGGCGGGAAGCGTGCTGAGCGTTGGGAACGCAGAAGCCGCCCACGCCGCCACCGGAGAGATCCGGAACAGCTGCGTTGTCGCCTGCAGCCCAAGCACCCTCGACCACGCCGTCGTCGCCGGTGACGCGCAGGTCGGCGCTCACGCGCACGCGGCCGCGCTCGTCAATCGGGAAGTCGGTTTTCTTCAGCATCGGGGACGCTGCCACACCTGCGGTCCAGATCAGGGTGTCGGTGGAGATCTCGCCGGCGGGGGACTTGTCAGCCATGTTGATTAGCTGCAGGTTGCCGTCGGTTGCGTCAGCCAGGGAGGTGTTGAGCAGAACCTCGATGCCGCGGGCGCGCAGCTCTGCGACAACCTTCTCGGCGCGGTCTGCGGGGACCTCGGGCATGATGCGCGGTGCGGCCTCAATCAGCACGAAGTGCAGATCGGAGACAGACAGGCGCTCGTTACGCTCGACAGCCACGCGTGCCATGTCCTCGAGCTCGGAGATGGTCTCGATACCGGCGAAGCCACCGCCCACGATCACGAAGGTCAGGGCGCGACGACGAGCCTCAGCGTCGGTCAGCAGGGATGCGACCTCGATGCGGTCCAGAACCCAGTTACGAACCGAGACGGCCTCTTCGATGGTCTTCATGCCGATGGCCACGTCTGCCAGACCCGGAATCGGGAAGGCACGGGTCACGGCACCGGCGCCCAGCACGATCTCGTCGTACTTCAGCTCGAAGGGCTCGCCATTATCGGTGGGCTCAACGACGGCAGTGCGGTTTGCATGGTCGATGGAGACAACACGGCCGGGAATCAGCTCGGTGTCGCGCAGGTGCTGACGCAGCGGCACGGTTGCGTTACGGCCTTCCATGGAACCTGCCGCAACCTCGGGGAGGAAGGGCTGGTAGGTCATGTAGGGGTTCGGCTCGACGATGGTGACGACGCCACCGGTCTCCTTGATAGCCTTCTGAATCTTCTTAGCAACGGTGAAGCCGACGTAGCCACCACCGACAATCAGGACGCGGGGACGGTCCTGTGCCACCTTAGTGAATGCCATGTTAGTTACTTCCTAGTCTCAGGTACCGGGAGTTCTCATCCCGGTAGGGTGGTATGCGCAGCCTCCGGCTCGTTCCGAAAGCTTTCCTAACAAACGAAGCGGCTCGCCCTGGAAGTCCTTACGCAACGCGAAGTGGCTAGCGGCACGAGCCTGTCTGTTACATACCTGGTTCACCATATATTTTACGCCTTTTGTTTAGGTGAAATCGCATTTATGCCCTCTCGAAGGCGCACCTAAGCCAAAAGTTTCGAGGCTTGAACGAGGTTCACACAAGATAAGGCACTTACGGTTAGGTGAACCCTTTCCATTTTTTCGTTCAACGTTCGAATTTTTCGTTACGATTGGGTGCGTTTGAACCCATCAGGTACCGCCATGAGAGAGAATCACCGCGGCCAGCAAAAACTCAGCCGTTCGCGAACGGGCTAAGGCAAGAAATATAACGGACCGGCATTAGCCGCTCCCCCACCCCGCAAAAAGTGCAATCCCGCGGGGCCGCCCACCGCTACGACGACGAACCGCCGCGCCGGTGAGGCTGGTGATGCGGATGCGGCACGTGCTCCGCCGCGTGATGCGCCTGCTCGCGCACAGCGGTCCCCACCTGACGGGCCGCGTCGCCTGCCCGCACGTGCATCCGATGCAGACGATGCACCGCACCGGCGGTAATAATCGTGACCCACACCAGGAGCGCACCCACAATGACCGGCGGCAACCAGCCACGGTCCTCCGGCGGGCGGCTCGCGTCCGGGGCCGCCTGCTTCACGATGTTCTCGCCCTCTTCGTGCACGGGCGCGGAATCGCTGGGCGACGGTGCACTCACCTGGTGCTTGCGGTGCACCGCAATCCACTCCGACATCGAACCCAGCGGATTCGCCGTCACCGTGGGCGCGGGCAGAGCCATAGCGTCCTGCGGGTTGAACACGCCGTACCCGTACAGCGGGTCACGACCCGTAGCGCCCTCGTCATCGGCTGAGGCAATCAAACGCTGGGCCAGCTGAGCCGCAGACTCCTGCGGGTACTTCTGCTTCAACAGCGCCGCCACGCCCGTCACCAGGGGGGCCGCCGCAGAAGAGCCCGACCACAGCATGTACCCGTTGCCCGGGGCCGCCGCAATCATGTCGGTGCTCGGAGCAACCACGGCAATCGAAATACCCTGCGTCGACGAGCCTTCAGAAACCTGCTTCTTTCGGTCCACGCCGCCGACCGTCAGCACGCCCGGAATCGTCGCGGGAGCACCCACCTGAGTCAGGCCGCTACCGCGGTTACCCGCCGCCGCCACAATCAGCACGCCCTTCTGCTCGGCGTAGGCGAAAGCGTCATCCCAGCTCTGCGGCCAGCTCGTCTTATTCGAGCCAATCGACATGTTGATAATCTGTGCGCCGTGGTCGACCGCGTAGCGCACCGCGGCAGGAATCTGCTCGTCGATGCTCTTACCGCCGGTCGTACCCATGTTCAGCGAAATCGGCAGGATCTTCGCATCCGGGGCCACGCCAATCATGCCGGTCGGCTTACCCGGCTGACCCGCAATCGCGGAGTACCCCTGAGTATCGTGGCCGTGGCCGGCAATCAGCGAGGCGACCTCCGTGCCGTGCATCGGCTCCGCGCCCAGGCCCTGCCAGCCGTCCTCGCTGCCCACACCCGAGACGTCGGTACCGCGCAGCACGTTGCCCGCCAAATCCGGGTGGTTCCCGTCCACACCCGTGTCAATCACGGCAACCGTCACGCCCTTACCCGTGGCCTGCGACCACAGCGAGGTAATGCCGTACTCGTTCAGCCAGTACTCGCGGTGGCGCACATCGTCGCCGTTGGCGGTATCCGCACCCTGGCTCGGGGCGGCCGTGCTCTTCGGCACCGCCGTGCCCGACGGCGAGGGGGTGGCCGTCACCTCCCTCTTCGGGCTCGGAGAGGCCGTGGCAGAGGAGCTGGGATCGGTCGCGTTGGCCGCGGTCAGCCACGAGGCCGGCCCCAGCGGCAACAGGGCCAGCAGGGCAGCAGAGGCCAGCGACCCGGCCGCACGCGAGCGCACCGGGTTCGAGCCCGCCGAACGCAGAACACCCAGGGGGCGGCGGATGCACCGCGCGGCACGCGCAAACCGATCCATTCGTTTCTCCTCAACTGAACGACGCAAACTCACCTGGTGAGGCAAGCTCAGCTAGACAATACAGGCCGGCCGACCCGCACCGCGCGGGTCGGCCGTTAGGATTTCCGGCCCGACATCGGGACGGATTTTTGCCAAGGTAACGGGCTACAGCTGGGACAGCGCGATGCCGTCCAGGATGTCGTGCTCGCTCACCGTCACCGAATCCACCGCGCCGTCAGTCAGCTCGTTCAGGCGAGTCAGGATGCGGGCGTAAATCGTTGCACCGGCACCAATCACGTCCACCCGGCCCGGATGCATGTAGCCCAGGGCCTCGCGCTCGGCACGGTTCAGGGAAGCCAGCCAGCGGGAAGTCTTCTGAACGGTCTCGATGGAGAAGGTCTGCGCGTTAATGGCCTCGGAATCGTAGCGGTCCAGGCCCAGGGCGGCCGCCGCAATCGTCGTCGCGGTACCGGCCACGGCCACCACGCGGCGGGCGTTCTGCAGGCGGACGGTCTTGCGGGCCACGTCAAGAGCTTCGTCGGTGTCTGCCTCAACGCGGGCAATCTGCGATTCGGTCGCCGGCGCGTTCACCATGTGACGCTCGGTCAGGCGCACGCAACCGATGTTGACGCTGCGGGAAGCCTTCACGCCCGACTCATCCCCCAGCACGAATTCGGTGGAGCCACCGCCCAGGTCGAACACCAGGGTGTCGCCGTCGCCCGCACCCACGGCGCGCACGGCACCCGCGAAGGAGAGCGCGGCTTCCTCGTCGCCGCTAATCACCTCGGGCTCAATGCCCAGGATGTCGCGGATGCCGTTCACGAAGACGTTGCGGTTGCCCGCATCGCGGGTTGCGCTGGTCGCCACGAAACGCACCGAATCAGCGCCGTGCTCCTTCAGCAGCTGCGCATACTCACGGGCTGCCGCGAAGGTGCGGTCCAGGGCCTCCTGCGCCAGCCAGCCGGTCGCATCCACACCCTGGCCCAGACGCACGATGCGCATCTCGCGCACAACGTCCTTCAGGACGGTCTTCTCGACCCCGTCCACCACCTCAGTGGTGGAATCGGCAATCAGCAGACGGATAGAGTTCGTACCGCAGTCAATCGCTCCAACGCGCACGGTGGGTTCCTTTCAGGACTATCGTCATCATCGTTCGCTGCCCAAGGCAACGCGAGCGCCGCAGGCGAAGCTGTTTTCGCTTCTCGGCGCTCTTTCTATCTATTATGCGCCCGCGCCGTCACGGGCGACGGTGCGGGCGCATCGAAATCAGTATTTAGGCTTCCTCACGCCAGGTGGGGTCGCAGGAGCATGCCTCGGGGGTCCACCATTCTGCGATAGCGTCCAGGCCGCGGTCACCCATGGGGTTCACGCCGCGTCCCACCGAGAGGGTGTGGCCGATGACGGCGTGCAGGCACTTCACGCGGGTGGGCATGCCGCCGGCCGAGATGCCGTCAATCTCGGGAACCTCGTCGGTACCGCTGATCAGGCGGATGCGCTCACGCTCGGCCAGGTAATTCTCGTGGGCTGCGGCGTAGGCAGCGGCCAGTTCGGCATCCTCGGCGAGGGCGTCGGTCATCTCGTACATGAGGCCGCCCGCCTCCAGGCGGGATGCGGCGGCGGTGATGACCGGGTGCGCCAGGTAGAACACGGTCGGGAAGGGGGTGCCGTTGCTCAGGCGGGGTGCGGTGGCGGCGACCAGCGGGTTGCCGCACACGCAGCGGGCGGGAATCTCGACCACGTCGCGCACCTTGCGGCCCAGCTGTGCGGAGAGAACACGGATGTCCTGCTCGGTGGGCTTCAGGGTTTCAACGGTCACGCCGAAACCGCCGGGGGTACGGTTCTTCAGGTCCTCAATGGTGTTTTCGGTGCTCATAGTCCTTTATTCCTGTCCCGTCCGCTCGTGCGGTCCGGGAACGTTAGGGTCGTGGGTTCGTGGCGGGTCGCCGGTCTGCGCGGCGAGCCTCTCGGTCAGCCGCTCGGCGCGGTTTTAGTTCTTTTCGAGGGAGTCCCAGATCTTGGTGGTCCAGGCTTCCTCGGGGGCGTTCTTCGCGTTCGCAGAAGTACCGTCCGCCTTCGTGGAGTCCTCGGTAATGCCGGTGACCACGTAGGGAGTGTCGCCGGGGTTTACATAGTAGAGGCGGCTGCGGGCCTGCTGGCGCACGTAGTTATCGTCGTTCCACCAGGTCTGTTCGGCCTTCAGCTGGGCGTTCTCCTGCTGCAGCTGCGAGATGTGGGTGTGGATTCGGTTCATTTCCCGGTCCTGATCCATGTAGGTCAGCACCGGGTATGCGGTGCCAAGGGCAATCACGCCAACCATAACGGTCATCAGGAAGCTTCGCCCGGAAAACATGTGGGCGGCCACGGGCGTGGCGTAGCCTTCATCTTCACCGTTCTGCCGACGGGCACGGCGCCGCGCGCGTTCCTGCCGGCGGGCCTGCTCCGCGCGTTCGCGTTCGGGGTGACGGCGGTTGAGGCCCACGCCAAAGAAGAGCGCGCTGGCCTTCTTCAACAGGGAGGTGCCGGCCTGGCGGGCCGCCGAGGGCTTCTGGGAATCGGTGGAGGTTTGAGCGGTGCCGCGGTCCTCAGCCGAGGTGCGACCCGTTGCGTTACGCCGGGTCTGCTCGTCTGCTCGCTGGCTCATTAGTTCTCTCCCCCATCGTTGTTCCTACAGCGGTGCGCTTCTACCTATTCTACCCGGGTTTGTGTACCTGCCTGAGCGTTCCTTCCGGGACTGTTTCCTGGCCTATTTCGAGGGGCTCCAGGGCTTTCTGCGCTACCCGGGTAACGGGTGCTCTCCCGGGTACAGCCGGAGGCGGCGCCACCCCGATTGGGGTAGCGCCGCCTCCTTGAGGTCTAACCGCTTACGCGGTCATATGCTTCAGCAACTTATGCCTTGAAGCGGGGGAATGCGGACTTGCCAGCGTAGACAGCTGCCTCGCCCAGCTCTTCCTCGATGCGCAGCAGCTGGTTGTACTTAGCAACGCGCTCGGAACGTGCGGGAGCACCGGTCTTAATCTGGCCTGCGTTGGTTGCAACAGCCAGGTCGGCGATGGTGACGTCCTCGGTCTCACCGGAACGGTGAGAAACCATGCAACGGTACTCGTGGCGCTGAGCCAGCTCCATTGCGTCCAGGGTCTCGGTCAGCGAACCGATCTGGTTCACCTTCACCAGCAGAGCGTTAGCAGCGCCCTCCTTGATGCCGCGAGCCAGGCGCTCGGGGTTGGTCACGAACAGGTCGTCACCGACGATCTGGACCTTGTCACCGATCTGCTCGGTCAGGGTCTTGTAGCCCTCCCAGTCGTTCTCGTCCAGCGGGTCCTCGATGGAAACCAGCGGGTACTTAGCAACCAGGTCAGCGTAGTATGCGCTCATCTCGGCTGCGGACTTCTTCTGACCCTCGAAGTCGTATGCGCCGTCGTTGTAGAACTCAGAGGATGCAACGTCCAGAGCCAGTGCAACCTGCTCGCCCGGCTTGTAGCCGGCCTTCTCGATTGCCTCAACGATCAGGTCCAGTGCAGCTGCGTTGGACTCCAGGTTGGGTGCGAAGCCGCCCTCGTCGCCCAGGCCGGTTGCCAGACCGCGGTCGTGCAGCACGGACTTCAGGGAGTGGTAAACCTCAACACCTGCGCGCAGAGCCTCGGAGTAGGTCTCGAAGCCGATGGGAGCAATCATGAACTCCTGGATGTCAACGTTGGAGTCTGCGTGAGAACCACCGTTGAGGATGTTCATCATGGGGACGGGCAGAACGTGGGCGTTCGGGCCGCCGAGGTACTTGTACAGGGGCAGGTCTGCAGACTCAGCAGCAGCCTTGGCCACGGCCAGGGAGACGCCCAGGATAGCGTTGGCGCCCAGCTTGCCCTTGTTGTTGGTGCCGTCCAGAGCAATCATGGCTGCGTCAACAGCGCGCTGGTCGGAAGCCTCGATGCCGATGACCTCTTCAGCGATTTCTTCGATAACAGACTTCACTGCGCCCAGAACACCCTTGCCCAGGTATACGGACTTGTCGCCATCGCGGCGCTCAACAGCCTCCCACTCACCGGTGGATGCGCCCGAGGGCACAGCTGCGCGAGCGAATGCACCGTCTTCGAGCAGAACCTCGACCTCAACGGTCGGGTTGCCGCGGGAATCCAGGATCTGGCGTGCGTGAACTGCGGTAATAACAGCCATGGATTGTTCTCCTTATGAGACGTCAAGGATGTGAACGACGCACCCGATCGTGGCGCGTCGCGTCCCCTAAATTCTAGCAAAATTCCCACACAAACACACTAGTAGCCACCGCTTTTTTAGACCCCTTAGTGAAGGTGTATGGAACCCTTAGTAGCCCTACAGGACGCGGCAATCGACGCGCAGAGAGCCCCCACTCCCCCGCCGACCGCGCGTGTGGGATGTATCCCAAAGCACAACACGACCCCAACCGGCGGGGCGTCACCCACGGTTAATAGCGCGGCTCGTCATTCGTATGCTGCGCAACATAGCGACGGATGTACGAACGCAGGGCGCGTTCGGCGTCCAGGCCGTTGCGCTGAGCGCGGCAGACCAGCGCGAACAAAAGCTCGCCGAAATCCTCCTCGTTGTGCATATAACGCAGGTCGTCGTCCATGCTCGTGGGCTCCGGGGGCAGAATGATGCCGGCCTTCCGAGCCTTCGAAGCGGCCTTTTCAGCCATGGCGAGCGCCGGCAGATGCGGCGGAATACCGTCCAGCGCGCCACGGTCGCTCTTTTCCTTCTTCTTCAGCTCGTCCCACGCCGCCTGCTGTTCGGCGGCGGTGCGGGGTGCCTCCGAAGAGCCCTCAGACTCAGCCGCGAACACGTCGGGGTGGCGCGCACGAAGCTTCTGCACAAGACCCTCAACCACCTGCACGATGTCGAAGCCCTGCGGGTTCGCCGCAGCAATATCGGAATGGAACACGACCTGCAGCAGCACGTCGCCCAGCTCCTCACGCAGCAGCGGCATATTCGGCTCGCCGCCGGTTTCTACCGCCTCGACAACCTCGTAAGCTTCCTCCACCAGGTAGCGAATCAGGGAGGCGTGGGTCTGCTCGGCGTCCCAGGGGCAGCCTCCGGGAGCGCGCAGGCGGGCCATCGTCTCAACGAGCGTCTCGAAGGCCCCTCCGGCTCGACGGGCGGTGTCTTCGCTGCTCCGGGTGGCGGGCAAATCGGGAGTGATGGGGGTATCAGTCATAGCGGTCTTTCTCATCGAAAGTGTGAATACAGCGCGCCGCGCCGACCCCCACACGGGGAGCCGGCGCGGCTCAAATGGTTTTAGAGGTTCCAGTGCGACAGGGCGCTCGTCATGTGCGCCGGGATCTTCGAACCCAGACGCGGGAACATGCGCAGCTCCTCAACGTAACGCTCAGCATCCAGCGGGCGCGGGTAGCTGACGAAGGCCTGCTCGTTCGCATAGTCAAACGCAGCCTGTACCGGCACGCCGGGGGTGAAGGTGAGGCTCATGGCCAGCGGCGAGCCCTCACCCTCGCTGTACGAGTCGGTCTTCAGGGCGGGAATATCGAGCAGGGTTTCGGGAATCAGCTCGAAGGTGCGTGCCTGCTCCCAGAAGCCGTTGCGGCGCACGTGGGTCAGGGCGTCGTAGTACGAACCGAGCGCACGCACGCGAATCAGCACGGTCGTGGCGTCCTTCGCGGTGCCATTCTCGCCGAAGAGGTGCTCGACGACCGGGGCCAGACGCTGGGCGACCTGGGCCTCGGTCAGCACGAGGTTGCCCTCGGCCAGCTGAGTTTCGGAAGGAACCAGCGGGCTCACCGGCTGGGATGCGGGGGTATCCGGCTCGTCGGCGACGGTGGGCAGCTCGTTGAACTCGCTCAGGACCGAGGTCGAGGGTGCCGAGGGCACCGCCGAGGATGCTGCCGAAGAAGCAACGGGAGCAGCGGATGCTGCGGCGCCACCGGCGGCCACGGCTGCTGCCGCGGCGAGCGCACCGGTGACGGCCGGCGCCGGTGCCTCCGCCTTTGCAGGTTCCTCGGAACGGGCCTGGGCGGGTTCGGGTTCCTCTGCCTTCGCGGTCTTCGAGGGTTCCTCTGCTTCGTCGGCGGGCACCAGCTCGCGGTCGTTCAGGAAGGTGGGCAGTTCGGGCTCAGCCTCGGTGGATGCTACCTCCTCAGCGGTCTTTTCACCCTTTTCGGCGGGAGCCTCGTGAGCGGAGGATTCCGCGGCGGAAGACTCAGCGTTGGAAGCCTCAGCGCCGGAGGCCTCGGCGGCAGGAGCCTCGACCGGTGCCGCGGGCTCCTCGACGGAGACGAACGCGGCAGCCTCGGTGGAGGTTTCCTCGGGTTCCTGCGGCTCGTCCAGCTTCTCCTGGGCGTTGGCGACGATAGCGGCCAGGGCGGCTTCCATCTCTTCGCCGTGGTCGACGGCCTCGGCCTCAGCATCCTCAGCCTCAGCGGCATCGGGCTGGGCGTGCACGGGCTCGGTGTCCTCGTCAGCCTCAGAAACCTCGGGCTGCTCCGGCTGTGCGGAAGTAGCCTCGGCGTCCTGCGAGTTGGAGGTACCGAAAATCGGGTCGTTATCGTAGTCGTGCTCGTACTCGGGCTCGGCGACCGAGGCTTCGCCCGATTCGGAGGCCGAGGCGGCGAGCGCGGCGGCACCGGTCACGGCAGCGCCGGCAACGGCGAGGCCCGCAGGAGCGCTCTGGCGCTCGACCTGCTCGGGAGCCTGTTCCTCGCGGACTTCCTCGGAGGGCTGAGCCTCAGCTGCGGGGGTCTCGGGCTCAACCTTCGGGGAATCGCCGGACTCGGATGCCTCAGCCTCGGGTGCTTCAACCTCGGGTGCTTCAGCCTGGTGAGCTTCGGCTGCCTCAGCCGCCTCAGCGGTAGCCACAACCGAGGTCTCCTCGCGGGCGGGGGTTTCGAGCAGGAAGCTCTCGTGGGTGGTCTGCCCATCTACGGCACCCAGGTAGGAGGCGTGCACCTCCAGGCCCTCACCCAGGCGCGGGTTCAGGGTCACAGCCGCGCGGTTCCAGGTCGCGCCGGCTTCCTGGGCCTCGGTGTACAGGGCTGCGACGGGCGCAAACCAGTCAACGCCGGGCAGCACGATGCCGTTCTCGACCTCGCGACCGCGGTGCAGCAGGCGGTAGTGCATGTCCTCATCCACCTGGCGCAGCTCCAGGCTCAGGGTTCCCGAACCGCGGGTGCGCATGAGCTCAGTCAGCGAGTGGAGGGCGCGCTGCTCGCCGAGGACGGGGAGGTCCGCGGCACCCTCTGCGGGGGCGGTGAGCACAATGGATTCGGCCACAAGCTCGGCGTCATCGGCGCTCAGCTTCTGCTCGGCGGAGGCGGCTTCGTCGGATCCCGGCTCGGATGCGGGGTCCTCGGTGTCCTTCTTTGCCTCGTCCTTAGCGACCTCGAGCTTCTCCTCGGACTCGTTAGAAGGCTCGGCAGGCTCGGAGGCAGGCTCGGAAAGCTCCTCCACCGTGGCCGTTTCGCTCACAAGTACCTCCGCCGCAGGTTCGGTCTTTTCGCCTGAGCGGGTAGGCTCGGCGCTGAGGGATTCGGGCTCGGCAGAACGCTCGGAAGCGGAGTGCTCGGCGGCGGGCTGCTTAGCGGCAACGGCCTCGGATTCCTCGGCCTGCTCAACCTCCTCGAAGCTACCTTCTTCGCTCTCCGGATTCAGGCCCAGGCGAGCCGCGTAGACGGCGGCCAGGTCGTCCAGGCCGGTGCTCTTTGCTTCGATGATGGCGGCGCGGGTACGCGCCTCGCGAATCTGCTCAGCCGAGAGGTATTCCTCGGCGGCAGCGTTACGGTCGGTGTCGTCGACGTCGGAGGTAGCCGGGCTTTCCTCCGCGGAACTCTCCGCACGGACGGCGCGCAGGTGCTCTTCAAACTGGGAGCGAGCATCCTCGGCGGTGTCGGTTGAGGGTTCGGCCTTTGCGGAGGAGTCGCCCTCGGTCTTCTCGGAGGTTTCGTCCTCATCGTCGCGCAGGAAAGCGGGGGTCTCCGGAGCAGCCGGGGCGTCCTCGACGGCCTCGGAGTCATTGCTCTCCTCGCGGGCTTCGGGAGCCGCGGCGGCCTCGGAGTCCTCGTGCGGGTAGGAGTTCAGAGCCTCCAGGATGCTACGACGCTCTTCCTCGTCGGTGGTCTTGCCGGTATTCGAGAGGGAGCCCTCGGTGAAGGAGGGGGTCTCCTCGTCATCGTGCAGGAGGGCGCGCTTCAGGTCTTCCACGGCGCGATACTCTTCGGAACGTTCCTCGTCGCGGTTCTGGCGGGTGCCCTCCGACTTCACGAAACGGCGCAGGGAATCCTCCCACTGCTGCTGCTCCATAATTTTGTCGCTCAGCCCCGAGCCGCGGGACGGCTTGCTTTCCTCGTGCCCGTCCTGTGCCGCGGTGCTCTCCGCCTCGCGCGCCTGTTCATCCCACTTCTTCTTACCGATCCCAAAGAAGCTCATTTGGGCGTCCTCCTTCGGCGTGCGCCGTGAATACGCGCGGTGCCCGCCGAACCTCCCTCGCGACCACGCGCGGGTTCACAGGCACAACGCTGATGTCCTCATAATCTCTTTAATTCTATCGTGTGCATAGAGTTTCGCCTCGCTATCCGACCGATAGCGAGGCGAAACTCTATGAAACGACACAACTTGCCACCCGCACGCCGGTAGAACGCGGGATGGGCGGCTCGGTACCCCGGGGCCTAGCGGGCCTCGTCGCGCACCGGGTTGGCGGCCTTCGCGGCCTTGGCCAGCTCGAAGCGCACCGCGCGCAGGGCGGTTGCGGCCATGACGCGCACACCGATACCGATGGCCTGCTCGCTCGGGGCGTAGTCGCCCTGGTGCAGGTCGTAGGTGGGGTCGCCGGGGGCGCGGGTACCCAGTCGGAACATGGAGCCGGGCACCTCCTGCAGCATCCACGCGAAGTCCTCGCCACCCATGGACTGCTCGACGAGCACGATGGAATCCTCGCCCAGTTCGGCGCGGGCGGCGTTCTCGAGCATGGTGGTTTCCAGGTCGGTGTTCACGACCGGGGGCACGCCGCGGATGTGCTCCACGCGGGCGTCCACGCCGAAGGGAACGGCGACCTGTTCGATGACCTCGTCCAGCAGGTTGCCCGCCTGGCGCCACACCTCAACGTCCAGGCAGCGCATAGTGCCGGCCAGGTAGCCCTCGGCGGGAATCGCGTTGGGGGCGACGCCGGCGCTGACCTGGCCCCAAGCAACCAGCACGCCCGAACGAACGTCGGTACGGCGGGTCAGCACGGCGGGAACCTGCACCGCAATCTGGCTCATCGCGTAGATGAGGTCCTCGGTCAGGTGGGGTCGGGAGGTATGGCCGCCGTGGCCGCTCAGGTGAATCTTCACGGTGTCGGAGGCGCTGGTAATCGCACCGATGCGCGTACCGATTTGACCGAGGTCCACCTTTGGGTCACAGTGCAAGGCGAAAGCACGCGGAACGTCCTTGAGCAGGCCCTGGGAAATCATCTGTACGGCACCACCGGGTAGCTGCTCCTCGGCCGGCTGGAAGAGGATACGGATGCTACGGCCCAACGGGGTCTTCTCGTTGAGCTCGTGTAGCGCCAGCGCCACGCCCAACATGACGGTCTGATGAATATCGTGGCCGCAGGCGTGCATCACGCCGGGAACCGTGGAGGAGTAGGGCAGCTCGGTCTGCTCGACGATGGGCAGTGCGTCGATATCGGCGCGCAGAGCCGCGGCGAAGGGGCCGTCTCCGATGTCGACATAGCAACCGGTGCCTTCGCAGGCGATGGGGTTCATGCCGGCTTCTCGCAGTCGGTTCATGAGGCGCTCGGTCGTGACGACCTCGCGGAAGGAAAGCTCGGGGTTGGCGTGCACTTCGCGGCGGAATTGCACGAGGGTGCCCATCATGCGCTCCACCCAATCGTCGAAGACGGGGGTGGACAAATCGTAGCGAGAATTAGCAAAAACCATACACAGTAGAATAACCCTCCCGGTGACGGTTTACCTATCCGTCCCGGCCGTTACCGGCCCTTTAAGAATGTCTGTGACTTTGTGACGAATTTTTGAAGACCGCTCGGAGGTTCGTCGGAGGTGCAGGCGGCGAGGGCTGCGGGGTTCCGGGGCGTGCCTCTCCCTCACTCCGGCTTCCCCCGGTTTCTCTCCCCTACCCCGGACACGCGACAAGCCGCCGCCCGGTGAGGGGCGACGGCTTGTCGCAGAAGGTGTTTGGCCTTCAAGAATCCGAGAAGGAACGTTCTAGAGCGAACGGCTCAGGATGGCCTGCTTCACCTCGGCAATAGCCTTGGTGATCTGGATGCCACGGGGGCATGCCTCGGTGCAGTTGAAGGTGGTGCGGCAGCGCCACACGCCTTCCTTGTCGTTCAGGATCTCCAAACGCAGGTCGCCTGCATCATCGCGCGAGTCGAAGATGAAGCGGTGAGCGTTCACGATAGCGGAGGGGCCGAAGTACTGACCGTCGGTCCAGAAGACCGGGCAGGACGAGGTACATGCTGCACACAGGATGCACTTGGTGGTGTCATCGAAACGTGCACGGTCCTCGATGGTCTGCAGGCGCTCACGCTCAGGCTCGTTCGAATCGTTAATGAAGAACGGCATGATTTCGCGGTATGCCTGGAAGAAGGGCTCCATGTCAACGATGAGGTCCTTCTCGCAGGGCAGACCCTTCAGGGGCTCCACGGTAATGGGCTTGGACAGGTCAAGGTCCTTGAGCAGGGTCTTGCAGGCCAGGCGGTTACGACCGTTGATGCGCATTGCGTCCGAGCCGCAGATGCCGTGTGCACAAGAACGGCGGAAGGAGACGGAACCGTCCAGCTCCCACTTAATCTTGTGCAGGGCGTCGAGCACGCGGTCGGTGCGGTACATGGTCAGCGGGAACTCGTCCCAGTACGCCTCGGAGGAAACCTCCGGGTTGTAGCGGCGCACCTTGATAATCACGTCGTACGTGGGGATGGAGTCGGAATCGCCGCCGGTCATGCCCTCAAATAGCTTGACGGATTCCGGTTCGGGAAGTTCGTTTTCAGCCATTTTAGTACTTACGCTCCTTCGGCTCGTAACGGGTGTAGACGACGGGCTTGGTGTCGAAACGCAGGCCCTTCACACCCTCAAACTCGGATTCGGGGTCGAGGTAGACCATAGAGTGCTTCATGAAGTTCACGTCATCGCGCTTGGGGTAGTCCTCGCGGTAGTGACCGCCGCGGGACTCCTTGCGGTGCAGCGCACCGACGGACATGACCTTGGCCAGCTGGAGCAGGAAGCCCAGCTCGACGGCCTCGAGCAGGTCGAGGTTGAAGCGCTTGCCCTTGTCCTGAATCGAGATGTTCTTGTAACGCTCTTCGAGCTTCTCGATGGTGGCCAGTGCGGCGCGGATGGTCTCCTCGGTGCGGAACACCTGCATGTCGGTCTCCATGGCCTTCTGCAGGTCTGCGCGGATAGCGCCGACCTTCTCGGTGCCCTTGCCTTCGAGGATGCCGTTGAGCATGTTGAGAACGCGATCTGCTGCGTCGTCCGGAACGGGAACGAAGTCGGCGGATGCGGCGTACTCGGCGGCCTTGCGGCCGGCACGCTTACCGAAGACGTTGATGTCGAGCAGGGAGTTGGTGCCCAGGCGGTTTGCACCGTGCACGGACACGCAGGCAACCTCACCGGCTGCGTAGAGGCCGGGGACGGTCTCTTCGCTGTTGCGGTACACCTCGGTCTCGTTGTTGGTGGGAATACCACCCATTGCGTAGTGCGCGGTGGGGAACACCGGGATGGGCTGGTGGTGCGGTTCCACGGCCAGGTAGGTACGAGCGAACTCGGTGATATCCGGCAGCTTCTCGTCGATGTGCGAGGGCTCCAGGTGGGTCAGGTCCAGCAGCACGTAGTCCTTGTGGGGGCCACAGCCGCGGCCCTCGCGCACCTCGTTTGCCATGGCTCGTGCCACGATATCGCGGGGTGCGAGGTCCTTAATGGTCGGTGCGTAGCGCTCCATGAAGCGCTCACCGTCAGCGTTACGGAGAATACCGCCCTCACCGCGAGCACCCTCGGTCACGAGGATGCCCAGGCCTGCCAGGCCGGTCGGGTGGAACTGAACGAACTCCATGTCCTCCAGGGGCAGGCCGGCGCGCAGTGCGATGGCCATGCCGTCACCGGTGAGGGTGTGGGCGTTGGAAGTGGTCTTGAAGATCTTGCCGCAACCGCCGGATGCGAAGATCACGGACTTGGCTTGGAAGACGTGCACCTCGCCGGTTGCCAGGTCATAGGAGACAACGCCGGCGGGACGGGGCTTACCCTCTTCGTCCTTGACCAGAATCAGGTCGAGCACGTAGAACTCGTTGTAGAACTCAACGTTGTGACGCACGCAGTTCTGGTACAGGGTCTGCAGAATCATGTGGCCGGTACGGTCAGCTGCGTAGCATGCGCGGCGCACGGCAGCCTTACCGTGGTCGCGGGTGTGGCCACCGAAGCGGCGCTGGTCGATGCGGCCCTCGGGGGTTCGGTTGAAGGGAAGACCCATCTTCTCCAGGTCGAGCACGGCGTCGATGGCTTCCTTAGCCATAATTTCTGCCGCGTCCTGATCGACCAGGTAATCGCCACCCTTGACGGTGTCAAAGGTGTGCCACTCCCAGTTGTCCTCCTCGACGTTGGCCAGAGCGGCACACATACCGCCCTGCGCCGCACCGGTGTGGGAACGGGTCGGGTAAAGCTTGGTCAAAACCGCGGTGCGGACTCGCTGGCCTGCCTCAATAGCGGCACGCATACCGGCACCGCCGGCGCCGACGATCACTACATCGTACTTATGTACCTGCATGATGTTCTTTCTGTGTTTTCGATGTTTGAATTTGTCTGCCGGTTACGTCGTCGTTAGTGTGCCGCGCAGAAGCTGGGGAGCAGGTTGGCCGCTGCGCCCGAGGGGCAGGGGTCAAACGCGAAGATGGTGAGGGTACCAACCAGCAGGACAAATGCGGAGGCAGCGAAGAGGATAACCTTCAGCCACACGCGCAGGCGGTCCTTCTCGGCGTAATCGTCGATGATGACGCGGATGCCGTTGGTGCCGTGCAACATGGCCAGCCACAGCAGCAGCAGGTCCCAGACCTGCCAGAAGGGGTTGGCCCACTTGCCACCCACGAAGCCGAAGTCGATAGCGTGGATGCCGTCGCCGACCATCAGGTTCGAGAAGAGGTGGCCAAAGATAAGAATCACAAGCACGACGCCGGACAGGCGCATGCCCAGCCAGGCGAACATCTCAAAGTTGTTGCGCTTGGAGGAGGAGCGGTTGTACTTCACACCGTCGATGCGGTTATCACGCAGGCGGGGTACGTAGGTGCGGGGCTTAAGCGGAGTAGCCATGGTTTAGTGACCTCCAATGTGCGAAAAAACGATCGGCAGGTGACGGGCGGCGAAGCCGGCAACGGTGAGTGCCCAGAGAATCAGCACAACCCACAGAATCTTGACGTGAACGTAGGTTGCCTTCTGGCTGATTTCGACGTTGCCGTCCTTGTTCTTCGCTTGGATGTGCTCCACGTGTGCGTTGGTTGCCTTACCCCAGAAGTCGATGAGGATAATGCGGATACCGTTGAAGGCGTGGTAGACGATGGCTGCTACCAGGGCGGTCTCACCCAGGCCCATGATGGGGTTCTTGTACAGGCCCAGCACACCGTTGTAGGCCTCCGGAGAGATGCGCACGACGGCGGTATCGAGGATGTGGACAAGAAGGAAGAAGAAAATCGCGATACCGGTAATGCGGTGAGCAACCCAGGACCACATGCCCCAACGGCCGCGGTAGAGGGTTCCCTTAGAACCATTCAACACTGAATAACCTCCTGCTGAGACGGCGGGCTCGGGGCGCAAAGGGGCACCGGGCGCCTCCCTGCGAGCCGGTCACGACTATGTACTCGCCGACTACTTTGTTCGTCTGTTACTTCCAAGATATCAGGTAAATTCACAGCTTATTGACACACTGTTTATAGATTTTTCCCAGCCTATAAACGTGAATTAGGCTATATTTTTTTTGCGATATTGCGATTTACCCCGAGTTGATGCGGAAGTAACTTTAACCTAACAATGCACCCCTCCCCCAATGAGAGCCGCCTGACATTTTCTGCCAAATCCTAAAAGAATTCGATATATGACAAATTCACCCGTTATTCTTGAAGCGATGAATACTGCACTCACTCGATTCCGCCCGCTGATTCCCGCCGGCGGTGTTGGCTCGCGTTTGTGGCCCCTGTCCCGCGCGCACGCCCCGAAGTTCCTGCTCGACCTCACCTCGTCGGGCAATTCCCTATTGCGTGACACCTACGACCGTCTCATCGACCTCAGCAACGGTTCCGTCATGGTCGTCACCGGCACCTCGCACGCCAATGCGGTCACCCAGCAGATTCCTGAGCTGCGCGCCGCTGACCTGGTGCTGGAGCCCTCCCCCAAGGACTCGGCTGCAGCTATCGGCCTGGCTTGCGCCATCATCCACCGCCGCGAGCCGGACGCCATCATCGGCTCCTTCGCAGCCGACCACGTCATCAGCCCCGTGGACGAGTTCCACCGCGTGGTGACCGAGGCTGTCATCACCGCGGCTACCGGCAAGATTGTCACCATCGGCATTACCCCCACCGAACCCTCCAGCGCCTTCGGCTACATTCACGCCGGCGCTTCCCTGGGCATCGAGGATGCTCCCAACGCGCACGCCGTGGACACCTTCGTCGAGAAGCCGGACACCGTCACCGCACAGAAGTACCTGGACTCCGGTGAATACACCTGGAACGCCGGCATGTTCGTGGCACCGGCCGCCCTGATGCTCAAGCACCTCGAGGCCAACGAGCCCGAGCTGTACGCGGGCATCATGGAGATCGCTAACGCCTGGGACACCCCCGAGCGCGAGGCCGTCATGGAGCGGGTGTGGGAAACCCTCCCCAAGACCGCAATCGACTACGCGGTGGCAGAGCCCGCCGCCGCCGCCGGCGACGTCGCCATGGTTCCCGGCTCCTTCAGCTGGGATGATGTTGGAGACTTCGACGCTGTGGCACGCCTGAACACCGAGAAGAGCGGCGAAGAGCTGACCATTCTCGGCGAGAAGGACAACGTCATCAACCACGGTTGCTCCGGCATTATTGTCGCGAACACTGACCGTAAGATCTCTATCATTGGCCTCGACGACATCGTTGTGGTGGATACCCCCGATGCCCTGTTGGTCGCTCCGCGCTCCAAGGCACAGGCTGTCAAGGACGCTGTAGGCGAGATTAAGGCACGAGGCTTGAACAACCTCCTCTAAATTTTTGGCTCTGAGTAGATAGCCCCGCACAGTTAGCCCCGCGCGAGTGCTTGAATCCTGCTCGAGCACAAGATACCTCTAGAAACCGGCTCTCTTCTTTCCAGAAGGGAGCCGGTTTTCTTATGCCCCGATGATTATGCTCCGATGGGTCATTGGGTCATTTCGCGGGTGGATTCAAGACTTTTGCCTAGTGGGAGCGTGGAAGGTTGTTTCCTGCGGCCAAGCAGGGGATGGCACGCCTTACTCACCCCGTGTAGAGCGCACTTCCAGAGTCTGATACAAACCGAGAACCACCCCTTATAGAGAACCATTCTCATGTTAGCCTTAGTAGATGCACATGACTCGTAAGTTTTTCCTCACCCGCGTCGGCGCACTCGGCGCAGTAGCCGCCCTCGCCCTGACCGCATGTGGCTCCCAGACCACCCAGAACGCCCAGAACGGCCAGAATACACAGACCAACCCCAGCGCTTCCACTTCCGCGAGCGCAACCCCCGCTCCCATCACCGAAGGCAAGGGCGCTGCCAGCCGCGTGGCCATCACCTACGACGGCGGCGTGCTCGTCTACGACGCCAAGGACATGAAACTGCTGGCCGATATTCCCAAGGAAGGATTCCTGCGCCTCTCCGATGCCGGCGATAACCGCCATCTCGTCGTGGCCGACGGCAACAGCTACACCTTCCTGGACACCGGTGTATGGTCCGTAGCGCACGGCGACCACTCGCACTACTACACCACTGCCCCGTCTCTGTCTTCGCTGTCTCTTGCCGCTGACCATACCGGCCACGTCATCAAGGACAACGGCAGGGTTGCGGCCTTCGCTGACGGCACCGGTTCCTTCGCCGTGTACGATCCGGCGAAGCTGACCCACGACAAGCGCACCGCGGCCTCCCTGGACACCACCACCGTCACCCTGCCCAAGCCGCACCACGGCTTCGCAATCCCGCTGCCCAACGACCAGTACCTGGTAGCGGTCGGCGACTCGAAGACCCGCACCGGCGCCGCCGTTGTGGACGCTCAGGGTAAGACCGTAACCGAGAGCCCCGCATGCCCCGGCGTGCACGGTGAAGCTATCGCCAAGGACGGCGCGTTCACCATCGGTTGCACCGACGGCGCGCTGATCTACAAGGACGGCAAGTTCACCAAGGTCACCAACCCCGAGGACCCGTACTCGCGTTCCGGTAACCAGGCGGGCAAGGCTGACTCCCAGTACGTTCTGGCGGACTACAAGACCGACAAGGACGCTAAGCTGGAGCGCCCCGAGAAGTTCTCCATCATCGACACCGTTGCGGCAACCCGCACCGTCTACTCCCTGCCTTCTGGCGTGAGCTACACCTTCCGATCGCTGGCTCGCGGCCCCCAGGGTGAGGCACTGCTGCTGACCACCGACGGTAAGCTGCGCGTCTTCGATCCGGCGACCGGCACCGAGCTGGGCTCCGTACAGCTCATGGAGGCATGGACCGAGTCCGAGACCTGGCAGGACGAGCGTCCGGCCCTGTGGGTGGATGGCAAGACCGCCTACGTGACCGACCCGGCCACCAAGAAGCTCATCGCGGTGTCCCTATCGAACCCGGCGGCTCCGAAGGAGCTCATGAGCGTGGAGCTTCCGAAGACCCCCAACGAGATCCTGGGCGTCTCTTCCTCGAACGCCGCGCCGGTTGAGGCTGAGTCACACGGCGCTGAAGCTCACGGCTCGGCTTCCTCCTCGGCTTCCGCTGATGCACACGAGTCTGGCGAGTCCCACTCCCACTAGGGATCTCACGCTGAGATAAACCACGTGAAAGCATAAAGAGAGATGCGACCGATAGTCTATCGGTCGCATCTCTCTTAGCGTTTTAGGCTGGCTACTACCGCAGCGGCAGAACCCCGATTTCCTCCCAGTTCTGCCCGTCGTAGGAGTAGCAGTGCAGGCGGTCCACCGTGAAGGTGCGCCGCTCCGCGGGCAGGGAGTCAAACGCCTCGCGGGCGCTGGCCACCTGTTCCTCGCTCAAACCGTGGCCCAGGGTCACGTGCGGCACGTACGGGAAGGGGGCCGCACCCGTACCGAGCATCCGAACAAGATCCCGGTGAATCCGCTCGAATTCGGCCTTGCCCGCCTCCAGGTTCAGGTACTCCACCTCGGTCACAGGGCGGAAGGAGTGCACCGACCCCCAGCGCGCCTCGAAACGCGAGGCGCCCAGGTCTTCGGAAAACCGCGGGGAACGCACGGTATCCAGCAGGGAGTCATCCAGCTCCGCCACGTACACGGTCACGTGGGTGCTCATTGACGCGGCCGGGACCCCCGTTGTCTCCCGCTTCCACTCCTCCAAGCGCTGAGCATTCTCACCGCTCACGTGAGCAATAATGCTCAGGTAACGGCGACCGGGCTTGAGGGTGGGTGATACGGAGGCCTCAGAGGGACTCGATTGCTCGCGGGGTTCTGTCATGGGTGTCGTGCGCTTTGCGTTCGTTGAAGATGAGGAATTGATAAGCGCCCGGTAGCTAGATGCTCACCGAGGGCAGGAAGCCGACCTTCTTGTAGACGTTTTCGATCGTGGCGGTGGCGATCTCGCGGGCGGCGGAGGCGCCCACGGCCAGCAGGCGGTCCAGCTCGGCGGGGTCGTCCATTAGCTCGAGGGTGCGCTCGCGCACCGGAGCCAGGCGGTCCACCACAATATCGGCCAGGTCGACCTTCAGGTGGCCGTACATCTTGCCCTCGTAGCGTGCCACAATCTCGTCAATGCTCTCGCCGGTCATGGCGGAGTAGATGGAGAGCAGGTTGGACACGCCGGGCTTGGCCTCGCGGTCGTAGGCGATGACGGAGCCGTCGTCGGTCACGGCGGACTTAATCTTCTTCTGGGTAACCTTGGGGGTGTCCAGCAGCTTGATGAGGCCCTTGTCGGATGCCGCCGACTTGGACATCTTCGAGGTAGGTTCCTGCAGGTCGTAAATCTTCGCGGTTTCCTTCAGGATGACCGGCTCGGGCACCACGAAGGTTTCGCCGAAGCGGGAGTTGAAGCGCTGGGCCAGGTTGCGGGTCAGTTCGAGGTGCTGACGCTGGTCCTCGCCCACGGGTACGCCGTCCGCCTGGTAGAGCAGAATGTCGGCGGCCATGAGAATCGGGTAGGTGAACAGACCAACCGAGGCCTTATCGGCGCCCTGCTTCTGCGACTTGTCCTTGAACTGGGTCATGCGGGAGGCCTCGCCGAAGCCGGTGAAGCAGTTCAGAACCCAGGCCAGCTGGGCGTGCTCGGGCACGTGCGACTGCACGAACAGGGGCGCACGGGACGGGTCAATGCCGGAGGCGATGTACTGCGCCGCGGTCAGGCGAGTGCGTTCGCGCAGCTCCTCGGGATCCTGCGGAACGGTGATGGCGTGCATATCCGGAATAAAGAACAGACATTCGTTATTCGGGTCGTTCTGCAGGGCCACCCAGTTGTTCACGGCGCCAATGTAGTTACCCAGGTGCATCGAATCGGCCGAGGGCTGGGCACCAGAGAAGATACGCGTCTTCTGCTGGGAGGCGTTCGGGATGAGGGACTTATCCTGCTTCTTTTCGTCTGCCATAGTTATTTCCTGTGCAGTTACTTCCTGTGCGGTGCTGCGAACGGTGCAGCGTGTATCTCAAAACTTATGTTCGGGGCGCGGTGGCGCTAGGCTCTAGCCATCGATGCGGTAGTCCACCACCAGCGGCGCGTGGTCGCTAAAGCGTTCCTCGTAGGTGGCGGCGCGATCAACCTGCGCCTGCACGGCGCGCTCGGCCCAGGCCGGGGTCGCCATCTGGTAGTCGATGCGCCAGCCGGCGTCGTTATCGAAGGCCTTGCCGCGGTAGGACCACCAGGTGTAGGGCCCGGGCACCTGACCGGCCAGATCGCGCGCCACGTCGCGGTAACCGATATCGCCAAAGAAGCAGTCGAAATAGGCGCGTTCCTCGGGCAGGAAACCCGCACGCTTCTGGTTGGCCTTCCAATTCTTGATATCCAGTTCGGTGTGGCCCACGTTCAGGTCACCCACGATGAGCACGTGATCGGAGTGCTCGGCCAGCTCGGGCATACGCACCAGCATACGCTCCAGGAAGCGGTACTTATCCTCCTGCTTCTGGGTGCCGACCTCGCCGGAGTGCACGTACGCGCTCACCACGGTCAGGGTCTGCCCGTTCGGCAGAACGTAGTCGGCCTCAACCCAGCGCCCCGAGTCGTCGAAGTACTCCTCGCCGATGGTGGAGCGGGTGGCCACGGGCTGATCCTTCAGCACCTCACCAGCCGAGTTCGGGGTGCGGCGGGTAGCCACCAGCACGCCCGCACGGCCCTTAGCGGCGGCCTCGGCGTGCAGAATATTCCACTGCGACTCATCGAGGAGCTCACGCACGATGGCGTCGGGCGCGCGAACCTCCTGCAGGCAGAGGATGTCGATGTCTCGCTCAGCCAGCCAGTCGGCCATGTTCTTGCGGTAGGCGGCGCGGATGCCGTTGACGTTGACGCTCGCCACGCGGAGCAGACCGGGCTCACGCGGAACGGGAGGAATCGAAGAATGCATAGTCTTAATTATGCCAGCATGCGCGGAAGTAAAAATTCACCGTGATTCATTTTTCTTTCACAGATGGTTAAAATGTTGGGTGATGAATTCACACTCCTCACATACCCCCGAACCCACCGCCCACTCGCTCTCCACCGATGCTCAGGCCGCAGATCAGGCCTCCCCGAGTACTTCCCCCAACGGTAGCCAGACCTATGAGCTGCCGCCGATTCCGGGACCCAAGTACGAGCAGGTGATTCACTACCTCGAGCAGCGCTACATCATTCCGGGTAAGCCCGGCGATAAGCTCCCGACCGAGCGCACGATTCAGCAGAACTTCGGCGTGAGCCGCCAGACGGTGCGTAGCGCCCTGAAGGTCCTCATCGAGCGCGGCCTGCTCTATAACGTGCAGGGGTCCGGCACCTACGTGGCCGAACGCAGCGAAGCCACGTACATCCCGCGCGTGGACACCTTCGCCGACGATATGCGCCGCCGCGGGTTCGAAGGCTCGACCCGCATGATCGCGACCCGCTGGGTGGATGCCACCGAGGAGATTTCGACCCGACTATCCGTTCCCGTGGGCGAGTCGGTCCTCTTCGTGCGCCGTCTGCGCCTGGCCAACCACGAGGTCATCGGCTTCGAGCGCTCGTACTTTGTCAAGGAAGCCGCCAGCAGCATCCTGGACTCCATGATGGCCGGCTTCTCGGGTTCCTCCAGCTCCCTGGATCAGCTGGCTGACACCCCCAACGCCATTAAGCACGCCCGCGTACGCACGGGCGCGGCCCTCTTCACCGACGCCGATGCTGAGGCCTTCAACCAGCAGGTTCCCGTGGGCGAGGCCGCCTTCAAGGTGTGCGTCACCGGCTACACCAAGGAGGGAACGCCGGTCGAATACGCTGAGACCCTGTACCTCTCGGACCACTACTTTTACGAGCTACTTCTCTAGCGCCTCTCCCCTGAGACAGGAGGCCGCACGAGACGCGCGAAAGGGCGGTGCCCCGGTAGATTGCTCTACCGGGGCACCGCCCTTTCGTTACGGGTCTTTCGTTACGGGTCTATGCGAACGTCGCGGGGACCTACGCGGCCTGACGCTCCGCGGTCTCCACCACGTTCACCAGCAGCTCGGCGCGGGTCATCGGGCCCACGCCACCGGGGTTCGGGGACACCCACGACGCCTTCTCGGCGGCCTCGGGCGAGACGTCGCCGAAGAGCTTCTTCTTGCCGGTCTCGGGGTCCTCGGCGCGGGAAACTCCCACGTCCAGCAGGATTGCGCCCTCCTTGACCTGGTGAGCCTTCAGCACGTGGGGCACGCCCACAGCGGCGACAATGACGTCGGCCTCACGCAGGACCTCGTCGAGGTTCTGGGTGCCGGTGTGAGCCAGGGTTGCGGTGGCGTTCACCTCGCGGCGGGTCAGCAGCAGACCCAGCGGGCGGCCCACGGTAATACCGCGGCCGAGCACCACCACGTTCTTGCCGTTCCAGTCGATGCCGTGGCGCTTGACGAGCTCAATCACGCCGTTCGGGGTGCAGGGCAGCGGGGAATCCAGCGGCTCCGAAACGTTCAGCACGAGCTTGCCGAGGTTGGTCGGGTGCAGGCCGTCGGCGTCCTTCTCGGGGGCGATGCGCTCGAGCACGAGGTTGGTGTCCAGGTGCTTGGGCAGGGGCAGCTGCACAATGTAGCTGGTGCAGGCCGGATCGTTGTTCAGCTTGTCAATCTCTGCGTCGAGCTCCTCCTGGGTGATGTCACCGGGCAGGTCCACGCGGATGGAGTTAATACCGATCTCCGCGCAGTCGCGGTGCTTAGCACCCACGTAGGAGCGGGATGCCGGGTCGTCACCGACCAGGACGGTGCCCAGGCCGGGGGTGATGCCCTTAGCCTTCAGCGCCTCGACGCGCTCCTTCAGCTCCGCCTTGATGGCGGCAGCGGTTGCGTTACCGTCTAGAATCTGGGGCATTGTTTTTCCTTCCATAGATTGCGGCGGGTTCGCCGAAACGGATGGTCTATGTGTTGGGTTCTTGGGGTCCCGCAGCGCCTCACCGATAGAGCGGGTCCGGGACGGCGGTCTGAGGGCGAAATAACCCCGTCCGCGCATCGGCCACACAGGCGGATGAGCGAACGGGGTCATTCACGGTTCTACCAGTTCTCGCTGCCCTGGTAGAGGGGGTACTTGGCGCAGAGTGCATCCACGCGAGCGCGCAGGGCCGCGATGTCCGGGTTCGGCAGCAGCACGGAGGCGATGATGTCAGCCACCTCGGTGAAGCCCTCGGCGTCGAAGCCGCGGGTTGCCAGCGCGGAGGTGCCGATGCGCAGACCGGAGGTCACCATCGGCGGGCGCGGGTCGTTCGGAACGGCATTACGGTTGACGGTGATGCCGGCGTCGTGCAGCAGGTCTTCTGCTTCCTTGCCGTTGAGCGCGTGGTGGCGCAGGTCGACGAGCACCAGGTGAACGTCGGTGCCGCCGGAGGCAATCGAAACGCCGGCGTCCTTCACGTCCTGCTCCAGCAGGCGCTTCGCCAGGATCTGCGCGCCCTCAATGGTGCGCTTCTGACGCTCCTTGAAGCCCTCGGATGCGGCAATCTTGAACGCGGTAGCTTTCGCGGCGATCACGTGCATGAGCGGGCCGCCCTGCTGGCCGGGGAACACGGCCGAGTCAATCTTCTTCTTCAGCTCCTCGGTGCAGAGGATGAAGCCCGAGCGGGGGCCGCCCAGGGTCTTGTGTACGGTGGAGGACACCACGTGTGCGTGCGGGACGGGGTTCGGGTGCAGACCCGCAGCCACCAGGCCCGCGAAGTGCGCCATGTCCACCCACAGGTACGCGCCGATTTCGTCGGCAATCGCGCGGAATGCGGCGAAGTCCAGCTGGCGGGGGTACGCGGACCAGCCGGCGATAATCAGCTTGGGGCGCTCGGCCAGGGCCAGCTCGCGCACCTGCTCCATGTCAACGTAGCCGTTCTCGTCCACGCTGTAGGCGACAACGTTGTACAGCTTGCCGGAGACGTTCAGCTTCATACCGTGGGTCAGGTGGCCACCGTGCGCCAGGGACAGACCCATGATGGTGTCGCCGGGGTTCAGCAGCGCGTGCATGACGGCATTGTTCGCCTGCGCGCCGGAGTGGGGCTGTACGTTCGCGTGCTCCGCGCCGAAGAGCTCCTTCACACGGGCAATGGCGAGGTCCTCAACGATATCGACGTACTCGCAGCCGCCGTAGTAGCGGCGGCCGGGGTATCCCTCAGCGTACTTGTTGGTCAGCACCGAGCCCTGGCTCTGCATCACAGCGCGGGGGACAAAGTTCTCGGATGCAATCATCTCGAGGGTGTTCTGCTGGCGCTTGCGCTCCAGCTCAATGGCTTCTGCTACCTCGGGGTCGAGGTCGGCGAGGGGCATCTCGAGGATCTTCTGCTCGGTCATTACGCTCCTGGGAGTGTTTTTACGGTATCTTCGGTAGCTCGTCATCGGGGTTGCGGCACTGTCTGCGGCTGAAAACCCTGAATGAAAAAATATGAGCTACACCTCATAATACCGTAAAGCCCGTTCTCCTTCGAGAAGGAAAACGGGCTTTGGGATGCATCATGATGAAGTTTTACGGCGCCGGTATGGTACCGGTGCGGGACGCTTGACACGCCCCGGTGGGCCTATCGGCAAGGCGGCGCAGGTCGGTGAGTCCTAAGCCTGGCGCAGGATGGCGGAGGCGTACTCCAGGTAGGCCTCGCGGGCGCTATCCTTCTTACCGCCGGCCACCAGCTGGGTCTGCACCACGTAACCGGTCAGCACAGAGAGCACGGCCGCGCCGATGACGGTCAGCCATTCCTCGAGCTCCTCATCGGTGAAGTCCAGTTCAGCGGCGCCCCAGGCGCGGTAGCGCTCCAGGGCCTGATCGCGCAGGTAGGTTAGCTGCTCGGAAACCACGGCACCCAGCTGCGGCATGGAGACCGCCTCACCCCAGGTCACAAGCAGGTGACGGCGCACCTTGGGGGTGTCCAGCACCTTCAGGCACCCGAACACGTAGTCCCAGGGCTGCTCGGCGCGGATGCGGTCGAAGGGAGCCAGGTCCATGCGCGCGGCGGCGAGGATAATCTCATCCTTGGAGGAGAAGTGATTGTAGATGGCTCCAGCAGACAGGCCGGTGGCGGCGATAATCTCGCTCATCGAGGCCTTCTGATAGCCGTGCTTGATGAAACACTCGCGGGCGGTCTCTACAATCTGAGAACGCCTGTTCTTTTTGTATTCTTCGCTGACTTTAGGCACAACCTAATCCTAGCGAATTTTTTGGCGCTCCGCGCGCCTTCCGGGCGCACCTTCCGAGCTGTGGAGCGCCAAAGCATAAAAAATAGAATAAAAATTCCATAAAAAGGCGGGGTGCCCCGAAAATCCGGGGCACCCCGCCTCACTCACGCGCTCACGCCCGCCCGGCCGTAACCGGCCGCGGCGGTACGCGTAGCCGCAAAATCTTAGTGGAAGAAGTGGCGGGTACCGGTCAGGTACATGGTCACGCCGGCAGCCTTAGCGGCCTCGATAACTTCCTCATCACGGATCGAACCGCCCGGGTGCACAACGGCACGCACGCCGGCGTCCAGCAGAACCTGCAGGCCGTCAGCGAAGGGGAAGAACGCATCGGATGCGGCAACCGCACCGCGGGCACGCTCGTTACCCTCGCCGCCGAGGGTGTTCGCACGCTCAACGGACAGCTTGCAGGAGTCCACGCGGTTCACCTGGCCCATGCCGATGCCCACTGCGGCGCCGTTATCGGCCAGCAGAATGGCGTTCGACTTGGGCGAGCGCAGTGCACGCCACGCGAATTCGAGGTCGCGCAGGGTGGCCTCGTCGGCGGGCTCGCCGGCAACCAGGGTCCAGTTCTTCGGGTCGTCGCCCTCAGCCTGCAGGCGGTCGGCCTCCTGGAAGAGCGCGCCGCCGGAGATGGGGCGGTACTCGATGGCGTCACGGCTAAAGCCCTCGGGCAGAACCAGCAGGCGCAGGTTCTTCTTCTCGCGCAGAATCTCCAGGGCCTCGGGCTCGTAGCCGGGGGCCACGACAACCTCGGTGAAGATGCCCTTGACGGTACGTGCCATTTCAGCGGTCACCGGGCGGTTAGCGGCAATCACGCCACCGTATGCGGACAGCGGGTCGCAGGCGTGAGCCTTCGCGTGAGCGTCCGCAATCGGATCGGCGGCACCGGGGGTTGCCACGGCGATACCACAGGGGTTGTTGTGCTTGATGACGGCAACGGCCGGCTCATCGAAGTCGTAGGCGGCGCGCAGGGCGGCGTCGGCGTCAACGTAGTTGTTGTAGCTCATGGCCTTGCCGTGCAGCTGCTCGGCCTGTGCAATGCCGGGGGCGGCCGCCGGGTTAACGTACAGGGCGGCGCGCTGGTGCGGGTTCTCGCCGTAGCGCAGGGTCTCGCTGCGCTCGAAGCCCAGGCCGGCGTACGGGGGCCAGAAGTTGGCGTCCTCGTCCTGCAGGAACTGGGATGCGGTCCAGGTAGCCACGGCGGTGTCGTAGGCGGCGGTGTGGGCGAATGCGCCAGCGGCCAGGCGGCGGCGCTCGTCCAGGGAGAAACCACCGTTCTTAGCGGCCTCAACGGTGCGTGCGTAGTCGGCGGGGTCCACCACAATTGCGACGGCATCGTGGTTCTTCGCGGCAGCGCGAACCATGGAGGGGCCGCCAATGTCGATCTTCTCAATGATGGCGTCCTGATCCGCACCCGAAGCCACGGTCTCGACGAAGGGGTACAGGTTCACGACGACCAGATCGAAGGGCTCGACGTCCAGCTCGCCGAGGGTGTCGATGTGCTCCTGCTTGCGGCGGTCAGCCAGAATACCGGCGTGGATGCGCGGGTGCAGGGTCTTCACACGGCCCTCGAGGCACTCGGGGAAGCCGGTCACCTCGGTCACCTCGGTGACGGGAACGCCTGCGGCCGCAATGGTCGCCGCGGTCGAACCGGTGGACACCAGGGCCACGCCGGCCTCGTGCAGACCGCGGGCGAAATCCTCCAGGCCGGTCTTGTCGTAGACAGAAATGAGGGCGCGGCGCAGGGGCACGCGATCGAGCTCAATAAGAGACACAAATACTCCGATACTTTGCACCGTGCCCGGCACATGCGGCGGCACGGCTGGTGGATGGATGTGAGTCCGCCCCGGTGGGCGGGATGTACGGGTGGGGTTTACCCCCGCCGTCGCGCCGGGCACGGGGTGCCCCCACTCGGGCGGTGGGGCGCGACGGTACGTCTGTACGGGCGGGGAATCGGAGCGTGCGCTCCACCCGCCGTATGAAAAACTTATGCGGCAGAGTGCTTCTGCGCGAGGTCGGCGATGGTCTGCACGAGCAGGCGGCGCTCCTGCACCTTGATGCGTTCGTGCAGAGTTTCTTCGGTATCGCCGTCGAGCACGGGCACGGCGGCCTGCGCCAGGATGGGGCCGGTATCAACGCCGGCGTCGACGAAGTGCACGGTCAGGCCGGTAATCTTCACGCCGTGGGCCAGGGCGTCACGCACGCCGTGCGCGCCCGGGAAGGAGGGCAGCAGGGCGGGGTGGGTGTTGATAATGCGGTTGCTGAAGCGCTCGACCAGCTGCGCATCCACGATGCGCATGAAGCCGGCGAACACGATGTAATCGGGCTCGTAGGAGGCGATCTTCTCTTCGAGGGCGCGGTTCCACGCCGGACGGTCTGCGTAGTCGCAGGGCTGCACCAGGAAAGTGGGCACGCCGGCGGCCTGGGCGCGTTCGATGCCCAGGCAGGGCTTGTCGGCGCCAACAGCCGCAATGTCGAGGGGAAGCTCGCCCGCCGCTACGGCGTCGAGAATGGACTGAAGATTCGTTCCGGATCCGGATACCATAACCACAATTCGCACCCAACCAGTATAGCCCATCTCACATGCGTTGCGAGAGCTCGGAGAGAGGGTCGCCCGCGTTAACGGGAGAAGGTATTGCGGCAGCGCTCGGTAGGCCGGGACGGTCGGAAGAGCGGAGGGCTCCAGCAGTCCGGACGCGGAAGGCGAACGAACGGAGGCGCGGCGGGCCTCACGCCCGAAGGGACGGTACCCTTAAAGCTATGTCTACTCCCCCGCCGAACACCCCGAACGACCAGCCCCGCAACCCTCAGCAGCAGGCTCAGCCGCAGAGCCCCGCCTCCAACCCGCAGCAGGGACAGCACCAGGGGCCGCCGACCCCCGGCAGGTACAGCGGACAGCACCCCGGCGCACAGTACCCCAGCGCGCCGGGCGCGCATCAGCCCGGCGGCGGAAACCCCGGCAAGCCGCCGATGGACCCGCTACAGCGCCAGCGCATCCTGCTCCGCACGGCCATGGTTCTCGTGGTCTCCGCGCTGCTCATCTTCGGGGCGTCCTCCTTCGTGCTCTCCCCCATGCCCTACTTCCTGGGCCTTTTCCTCTTTGCGCTGGTGGGCATGGGGCTGAACGTCTGGGCCATCGCGCGCACCGCGAGCGCGCGCGGCCCCTGGATCTTCTACGTTGCCGCCTCCCTCAGCATCCTCTACAGCCTCATGACCGTGATCGGCGGAATCGGTCTGGCCGTCATGCCGGGGATGCAGGAGTACCGCGAGTGCCGCACGGCCGCGCTGACCGGCACCGATATGCACACCTGCGACCAGATGCTCCAGAACAGCATGGACAGCTTCGCGGGCACCGGCAGCACGGCAGGGGCCTCCTCCCGTTAGCGGCGGCCGGAGCGCACACAGCACGAAACCCGCACGAGTCATCCTCGCGCGGGTTTCGTGCTATTTTTCGAACTATTTCTTCTTCGGGGCCTGCGAGCCGGTAACCTCTTCCCCGGTCGGCAGCGGGGGCAGCTCCACGGTGGAGGCCTCGTCGGTCAGAAGCGGCAGGATGCCGGTCTGGGCGCGCACGCCAAAGATACGGTTCATGGCCTGGTCGGCGGAGAGCACCTCCAGCTCGCGTTCCATGAAGTCACGCTCTCCCCCGGCCTTCTTCTGCGCCTTGCGCTCGCTCTTGGCCGCCTTCTTCTCGCGGCGCTTGCGGGCACGCTGTTCCGCCGCGGAGGGCTCGACCTCCGGGGCCTCGGAGGCTTCGTGCTCCGAACGGTCGGGAGCGGCATCCTCGGAGCCTTCGGCGGGCTGAACGCCGAAACCGAAGTACGCCATGATGCGCCCGGCACGGCCTCGCGGGCGAGCGGGCTCGGCGCTTTCGGAGGCGTCCTCGGGTTCGGCGGGGGGTTCGGCGGGGCCTTCCCCCGCGGTCTTCGCGGAAGACTTCGAGATTTCTGCGGACTTCGGGGCCGCCTTCTTCTCGTTCTCAGAACCGGCCTCGGACGCGGCGCTCACGGGCTCGGGGTTCTCGGGCTCGGGGTTCATAAACTCGGGGATGGAGAGGTCGGATTCCACCGGCTCGGGCAGGTCCTCGTCGGGAACGACCTCGGCGAGCGCATCCGCCAGGGCGCGCTCGGCCACGGGGTCGGAAGCCTCCAGGGGGTAGGCGTGCACGGGCTCCTGCGGGTGCACCGGCACGTGACCGGTGGCTACCTCGTCCACAATCGTGTGCGCCTCGGAGGGCTCCTGCGAATCCTCGTGCTCGGAGTCCTCGTTCTCAGAGTCCTCGTTCTCAGGGTCCTCGGAGCTCGGCTCGCTCTTTCGGGAATCTTCGGCGGCCTTGCGCTCGGCTTCTTCCTCGCGATGCTTGGCCTCCTCGGCCTCCTCACGGGCGCGACGCTCGGCCTCGGCCTTGCGCTTGGATTCTGCCTTGCGAGCTTCCTCCTCCCGGCGCTTGGCTTCCTCAGCTTCCTCCGCCTCGCGACGCTCAGCCTCGGCTTCCTCGGCAGCTCGGCGTTCCTCACGCTCGGCCGCACGCTCCGCGCGGCGCTGAGCCAGGCGCTCCTTCGCGGAAGCACCAAGGCTCATCAGGCGCTCGCCCAGGTTCGGACGCTCATCGGCAAATCGCGGCAGATCGCGGCTGCTATCGGGCACCAGGGCGCGGCTGAGCAGGTTACCCAGAGCCACGCCGAGCCCCACCCACAGAGCCGTGTGGCCCGCAAAGCTCAGCGGCTCGGCACCCACCTCGGTGAAGCGGCCGACGCCCAACGAGCCGTAGGAAATCCAACCCAGCCACAGGGCGGCCAGAGAAGTCAGCAAACCGGTCAGCACGCCCAGCGCAAGCGAGGATAGCAGGGCCGAAAGCGGACGGAACGGCACCTTCAGGGCGACCCACTCGTCCAGGTGATCCTCACCCTCACGCAGGAACCACCAACCGGCAATCGCGCCGGCGGCCACCGGAACCAGCAGACCCAGCAGGCCGGCGCTTCCCAGGGACTCAGGAACCGCACCCAGGATCGGCAGCATCGGCAGGGACCCGGCATTGCTACTCGTCAGGCCGATCGAGGTACCCGCCCCAAAGGCGAAACCGGCACCGGTCGACCAGGCCATCGCGTAAATCACCAGGTTGGGCAGGAAGCCCAACTGCAGCAGCGTCACAGCGGTATCACCCACCGGGCCCGCGTGCAGCTCCTGATAGGTGGCCACCACCTGCGACCAACCGCCCAGAATACCCAGGGCCAGCAGCAGCGCACCCAGGCCCGCAAAGGCCACCGCGGCAACCACCGCCGCGCGCACCACAGCCCACGCGTAGGACCCGGCCCAGCGCGAGTACTGGCTCATCTGCGAAATCTGTTCCGCCGTATCAACACCCACCATGCGCGAAAGCGAACGCGCCTCGCGGTAGCCGCCCCACATCAGGCCGACCACCACGATACCCAGCGGCACCAGCGCGGCGTTCAACACCTGCAGCGGCTTCGGGCTCGGGCTCGCCCAACCGTACACCGCCGAACAAATCAGCGCGTAGGTCACCGAACCCGAGAGCACCGGAATGAGGAACTCCCCCTCGTACGAGGCGCGCGCCAGCCTGCGACCGGAACGGTAGCAAAATAGCAGCGGCAGAATACTCAGGCCCAGCGGCACCAGGGTCATGGTGCCCGCGGAGGCGCCAAAGACAGCCGAGAGGTCCAGGGGAACGCCGTGAATCAGGAGCCACAGGTGGGCCGACATCGCGGCCACCGACGAGAACTCCGTGCCGCCAAAACCGTTCGTCGCCCACACGGCAGCCATGGCGGCCACCACCAGGACACCGGACATCAGGGCGGTCAGAATCAGCTCAACGACGCCCTGAAGCCACAGGGGCATGGGCATGGAATAGCGGGAGATAGGTGAGGTGCTTTTCATCGTCCTTCAATCATGCCACGAATTAACGACGAAACCCGCCTCCGGAAGGGCCGGTGATGGCCCTCGGAGACAGGTTTTTGCACGTCGCGTCAGTTTTTGGGTTAGTCCCTCGGCGGGAATCTTTGCGGCACCCCTATTGATCGGTCCAGGGGTTGGATGCGTTCACGCCCCAGGAACGGTACACCTGCGCCTTCGAGGAAACCAGCTCCAGATCATAGGCGCTTGCGCTCGCGGCCATCAGCCCCTCCAGGGCGGCCGTGGGAAGGGGACCGGCGTCGTCACGCCCCACCGCGTGCTGACCGCGCGGGGCCTGGCGGCCCGCCCACTCGAGGCTCACGCGCGCGTCCACGTTAATGACGTGGTCGCCGAAGCGTTCGAGCAGCTCAGCAATCCAGCGGTCGGTCTCGGGGTAGGGATAGAGGCCTTTGAGCTCACCAATGCTCAACACCGAAATGTACATGTGGCGAAACGAGCGGCGGCGCAGAAACGCCACCACGGCGGGGTCTGGATCCGCCTTACGAATCTCCGCGAGAACGTCGGAGTCCAGGAGCATACCGGAAAAGTTCATACCCCTAATGCTACGCTACGCGCAGACCGGCGATTTCGATGGCGGGAATACCCTCGGGGTTGGGCAGAAGAAGGAAGTTCAGGAACTCGTCGCGCTTAGAAGAAATGCGGGAGTAGTCGTCAATGCTGACCGCGGTGAAACCGCCTCGAGCGGGAACTGCTGCGGCACGCAGGCTGTCCTGGTAGGAGCGGGAGGGGTTCAGAGAGATTACTGCTTCGGTTGCAGAGCCGTTGTACATGTGACAACCTGCGCCGTGAGTGGCGCGATCCTTTCGCGTTGCTCTTGTCTGTACCGGTTACCACCTCTGAGGGTGGTGAATACAAACCGCTTCGTCATCCGAGCCACCCGTGAACATGGGGTTGGCGTTCGACCATAGTCGGAGCTTATCAGTCGAAACTCTTGAAGCTGGCTCCAGCTTACAGCACGTTCTCACCTTAAGTAAAGTGTTCTTCACAAAAGATTCAGGTCACATGTATTTTTGCTTATCAAATTGTTTAGTACCATTCCACGGCGGCCTCGACACGTAATATTTGATCCTCCGCAGCCCCTCGCTTTCACCCCTCCGCGAGCACGCAGACCAATCCCGCGCGGGGCGCGGCGGCCGCTTTCAGCGTGTTCAATTCGCCTCGCAGAGCGCCCGGGATACGCGCGGTCAGGCGGCAATGACCGCCCGCCGGGCGGCACCTCACCCGATGCGAGATAATGGGCAGGTGCCCAACAATCCTTTCCCCGAAATCCCCGTCACCGTACCCCAAATCATTCGACAGGTCGGCCACCGCACTTACCAGCGCGGGGCCGCCTACCAGCGCAACCGCGAGGTCGTGCGCTACAGCTACGACGAGGACAACCGCACCCTCACCGGACTTGTTAACGGAAGCACCCTCGTGCCCTACGAGGTGACGATTCGGTTCTTCCCCCCGCGCGCCGGCTCTGCCGCCTTCGCGGCCCGATGCACCTGCCCGGTCGTCAGCAATTGCAAGCACGCCGTGGCGCTCATGCTCACCGCGCTGGACCGCGCCTCCGTGGCGAAAAAGGCACTCAGCGAACGCCCCGGACCAGTCGGCGTACCCGGTGCCGTAACGAAGGCTACCGCTGCGAAGGTGGCGACAGAGGCAAAGGGATTAGCAGGTTCAAAGAGCGCGGACGTTGCGGAGGCGAAGAAATCCGCCGACCCGCTCGCAGCACTGCGCGCCTCCGGTGCACTCACCACCGCGGCGAAACTGCCCGCACCCGATGCAGCGGCTGTCGAGCCCGAAAACCCCGAGGGAAGCTTTGCGCTCAACGAGCTAGGCGCCTCCCCGAGCCTGCAGGCAGAGGCACCCGCCTCCAAGATTTCGGCCTGGCGCAAGAATCTCTCCTCGGTTCTTTCCGCACGTCAGGACCTTTCCGGCATCGATTCGCTACGGGTCAGCGGCGCGCTCGACCTGTCGATGAGCGTCTCGGGATCCTACGCGCGCGGCCGCAACATGCCCGGGGCGACCCCGGCCATCAACCTACTCGCGCGCCCGCTCATGCGCTCCAAAACCGGCCGCTGGGTCAAGGGCGGCCTCACCTGGGACACTTTCGCCTCGAGCGTGGGCGGGCCGGTCGGCCGCCACGATATCTACCCGGAGCACGAGCGTTTCTTCGCCGAGCTCTACTCGATTGCCCGCCCCTGGCAGAACATGTACTCCTCGCACCGCGACTGGATTTCGCTCAGCGCCGCGGGCTCTGCCCTGCTCTGGGATGTGCTCGCACGCGCCGAGGAAATCGGCCTGCCGCTACTAATCAACGGACGCGAGGTGGAGTACGCCATCCTGCCGCCCGCGCGGGTGCGCCTGCGCGCCGCCGCCCTGCCCGAAGACTCCGAAGAGAACCCGGACGGAGGTCTGCTCCTCGAGGCCGCGCTGAGCTGGGAGGGGCGCGAGGGCGAGCTTCTGCGACAGCTCTGGCTCCCGGCCGCCCACTGCCACCCCATGGGCACGCCCCGCACCGGCTTCTTCGCGCTCGGCGGGCTTGCGCAGCAGGAGTACGAGCATGCCGCCAAGGCCGTGCACTGGAAGACCACCCGGCCGGGCGCGCTGAACGAGGTGGGGCGCGGCGCCTTTGTGCAGTCTGAGCAAACCGCACAGCCGGAGCAGGCCGCGCAGGCGGCGAATCCCGTGCAGTCGGCTAATCCCATGCAGTCGGAGCAGGCCGCGGTTCCGAACCTCCCCGAGGGCGTGGAGCTGGCGCTCATCCCCCTGGTCGAGCCGCTCGACGCCACCTCCGAGGCGCTCATCTCGGCGGGAACCGTCAAGATTCCCGCCTCCGAACGCCCCGCGTTCCAGCGCGATTTTCTGCCGGCTCTCAGCCGCTCCGTACCCGCGCTCACCCCCGACCCGGCCCTGGCCCTGCCTGCCGTCACCCCGCCGCGCCTGGTGCTCGAGCTGACCTTCGACGAGGAGGTTCGCCACGACGCGCAGCTGGGCTGGCACTGGGAGTACCCCCTCAACCCCTTCGAGGCCGACCCCGAACACGAATCCGGCGTTCAGCGCCTGCCGGTCTTCGGGTACCCCGGCGAGGAGGGCGGCGAGGTGCGCGACGAGCGCTTCGAGGCCCGCGTGCTACGCTCGGTACGCTCGGTGCTGGCCGCGCATCCGGCCCTGGCCAGCTTAGAAGAGCGCCGCGTCGAGGGTTGGGAAACCCGCGAGCTGCTGAGCGCCGTACTGCCGAAGCTACGCCACATTTCCGCCGTTCGGGTGCGTTTTAACGGCACCCCGCCCGAGTTCGTGGAAGCCACCGACGCGCTCATCGAGGTAACCGTCACCGAGGGCAATTCGCGCGACTGGTTCGGGCTGGGCATCGCGGTGAAGGTGAATAACTGGACCGTGCCCTTCGCCCAGATTTTTGAGGCGCTCGACCGCGGGGCGGACCGCATCCTGCTAGGCAACGGCACCTACTTCTCGCTGCGCCGCCCCGAATTTAAGACCCTGCGCACCCTCATCGCGGAGGCGCGGGAGCTCGACGAGGCGGGCGGCGAGCTGCGCATCAACCGGCACCAGGCCGGGCTGTTCTCCGAGCTGGAATCGCTGGCGGCCAGCGTGCAGACCACCCGGCGCTGGGATGAGCAGGTGCGTTCCCTGCTGGCGCTCGTGGAGGCCTCCGAGGCCCGCGAAACCGAACCCGCAGACGGTGCGGATAAGCCCGCGGCAAGCCCCGATACGCATGACAAGCGCAACAATGGGGGTGTGGTGCGCCCGAACCTAAACCGAGAGTACCCGGTCCCCGCGGGCCTGCGCGCCACCCTGCGCCCCTACCAGGTGGAGGGTTACCGCTGGCTCACCTTCCTGTACGAGCATCGCATGGGCGGCATCCTCGCCGACGACATGGGCCTGGGCAAGACCGTGCAGGCCCTCGCCCTGCTCGCCCACGCCATCGAGGAGCACCGCGCCGCGGCCCCCGTCGAGCCGTTCGCGCCCTTCCTCGTGGTCGCGCCGACCTCCGTTATCTCGAACTGGGCGGCGGAGGCCGAACGCTTCCTGCCCGAGGCGAAGGTCGTGACTATTACCGAAACCACCGCCGGTAAGACCCCGCTGGCCGAACGCGTGGCCGGGGCGCACCTGGTGCTGACCAGCTACACGCTGCTGCGCATGGACGAGGACGCATACGTCTCCTACGCGGCCGGGCTCGGCTCGGGGGAGGGCCCGGGCACCCCCGGCTGGGGCGCGCTCCTGCTGGACGAGGCGCAATTCGTCAAAAATACCGGCACCCGCGCCTGGTCCATCGCCCGCGCGATGCCCGCCCACACCAAGATTGCGATGACTGGCACGCCCATTGAGAACAATCTCATGGAGCTGTGGGCGCTGCTGGCGATTGTGGCGGACGGCCTGTTCCCCTCCGCTCGTGCGTTCCGTGACCTGTACGCTCGCCCGGCGGAGTCCGGTGAGGACCCGGCGCACGCCGCGGCGACGGCTGCTCGTCTGCGCCGGCGCATCCGCCCGCTCATGCTGCGCCGCACCAAGGAGCTGGTGGCGGCGGAGCTTCCGGCGAAGAACGATGTGCGCATGAACCTGCCGCTGGCCCCCGGCCACCGCCGCATCTATGACACGCACCTGCAGCGCGAGCGCCAGAAGGTTCTGGGCCTGCTGGAGGACATGGACAAGAACCGTTTCACGATCTTCCAGTCGCTGACGCTGCTGCGCCGCCTGGCCCTGGATGCCGCGCTCATCGACCCGGACGCCTACGAGGGCGTCACCTCGGCGAAGCGCGAGTACCTGGTGGAGCGGCTACCCGAGCTGTTGGCCGGCGGGCACCGCGTGCTGGTGTTCAGCCAGTTCACCGGTTACCTGAAGAGCATCGCCCGGGCCCTGAGCGAGAAGGGCATCGACCACCTGTACCTGGACGGTTCGACCCGCAACCGCGCCGAGGTCATCGAGGCGTTCCGCGCCGGGGCCGCGCCGGTGTTCCTGATTTCGCTCAAGGCCGGCGGTTTCGGTCTGAACCTGACCGAGGCGGACCACGTGTTCATCATGGATCCGTGGTGGAACCCTGCCGCCGAGCAGCAGGCCGTGGACCGTATTCACCGCATCGGCCAGGATAAGGAGGTGCACGTCTACCGTCTGGTCGCCGAGGGCACGATTGAGGAGAAGGTCATGCAGCTGAAGGCCTCGAAGGCCGCGCTCTTCGATGCGGTGGTCGGCGAGGGCGAGTTCGCCTCCGCGGCGGTCACGGCCGAGGACGTGCGCGAGCTCTTCGCGCTGCCGGAGGAGAAGGACGCGAGATAGCGGCCCCTCTCCCCCGCCGCGACTCGTCATGATTCTTCGCATCGTTAAGCTCGAGGCACAACCGGCTCGTCTTCGCCTCGGCCGCGGGCGTAGCATAGAGAACCAATGAACCCCGCGGAGGCCTCGCCTCCCCCGCAGAAAACGAAGGAGCATCATGAGCTACAACGTACCGAACGTAACGTTCAACGACGGCCGATCCATTCCGCAGCTGGGCTACGGCGTATGGCAGATTGAGGACGAGGTCGCCGAGAAGATTGTGAGCACCGCCCTGGAGATCGGCTACCGCCACATCGACACCGCCGCTAGCTACGGCAACGAGGCGGGCGTGGGCCGCGCTATCGCTAACTCTGACGTGCCTCGCGAAGATATCTTCCTCACCACCAAGCTGTGGAACTCTGACCAGGGTTACGAGAGCGCTTTCGAGGCATTCGAGGCTTCCCTGGAGAAGCTGGGTACCGACTACGTTGACCTGTACCTGATTCACTGGGCTAAGCCGCAGCAGGGCCTGTACCTGGATTCTTGGCGTGCGCTGATTGAGCTGCAGAAGCAGGGTAAGGTCCGTTCGATTGGTGTTTCGAACTTCCCCGAGGAGCAGCTGCGCGAGATTATCGAGGAGACCGGCGTGGTTCCGGTCATCCACCAGGTTGAGCTACACCCCTACTTCTCGCAGGAGGCGCTGCGCGCCGTTCACGCCGAGTACGGCATCGCGACTCAGGCATGGAGCCCGCTGGGCAACGGTAGCGATCTGCTGCAGAACCCCGTGCTGGCTGAGATTGCGGAGCGCCACGGCGCAACCCCCGCGCAGGTCGTGCTGGCATGGCACCTCGCCAAGGGCACCGTGGCTATCCCGAAGTCCGCGACCCCCTCCCGCATTGAGGAGAACCTGGCGTCGGTGAACGTGAAGCTGACCGCCGAGGACATCGCGGCTGTGGATGCGCTTTCCAGCCCCGAGGGTCGTATTGGCGCTGACCCGGCGAACATTGATTTCTAAGCTGGAGCGTAGAGTCCCGCGTCTAGGGGCTTGAAGCTAGGCAGAGTAAAGCCCCGACAGGCACAGATAGTGCCTGTCGGGGCTTTTGCGTGCCCTGGCGGCGCGGCTTTTCGGGCTTTCGAAGACCAGTTTTGGCGAACGCTCGTTCTTGGATTGTTCGGCAAACCATCAGCTATCCTGGCGGGCGCTTCGTAACTAACTCTCGCCCGCCAGTTTTCGACGATTAGCTCTCGTCCTCCACCAGCAGCGAGAGGGAGATGCGGCGGCGGGCCGGGTCGACCTCCACCACACGCACCCGCACAATGTCGCCGCTACGCACAATGTCGTGCGGGTTCGCCACGAACCCGCGGCTCATCTGCGAGATGTGCACGAGGCCGTCCTGGTGCACACCGATATCCACGAACGCGCCGAATGCCGCCACGTTCGAGACGGTACCCTCGAGCACCATGCCGGGGCGCACATCCTCAAAACGCGAGACGGATTCGGAGAAGCGTGCGGTGCGGAAGCTGCCGCGCGGGTCCAGGCCGGGGCGGCGCAGCTCGGTGAAGATGTCCTGCACCGTGTACACGCCGGCGGTTCCCTCCTCCGCGCCGTCCTGTCCGCCCTCCTGCACGTAGTCGGCGGGGTTCAGCCCGGCCAGCGGGTCGCTGCCGTCCGAGGTACCCAGAGCGCTGGACACCCAGCGAGCGCCGTTGCGGGCCTGCGCGTCGGCAATAATGCGGCGCGCGAGCGGGTAGGCTTCCGGGTGCACCGCGGAGGCATCCAGAGGCTCCTCGCCGCCACGAATACGAATGAATCCCGCCGCCTGGCGGAAGATCTTCTCACCCAGCCGCGGCACGTTTAGCAGCTGCCGGCGGTTCACAAAGGGGCCGTGCTCGGTGCGGTAGGCGACGATGCGTTCGGCGGTCGCGGTGCCCACGCCCGCCACGTGCGCGAGCAGCTGCACGGAAGCGCTGTTGAGGTTCACGCCCACGGCGTTCACGCAGTCTTCGACGGTGTCGTTGAGGGCCCGGCGCAGGGCGGCGGGCGGCACGTCGTGCTGGTACTGGCCCACGCCGATGGACTGCGGGTCAATCTTGACGAGCTCGGCGAGCGGGTCCTGCAGGCGGCGCGCAATGGAGACGGCGCCGCGCACGGTCACGTCGTAGTCGGGCAGTTCGGCGGCGGCCAGGGCCGAGGCGGAGTAGACGGAGGCACCCGCCTCCGAAACGGTCACCTTCTGGGGTGCTTCCACGCCCTCCTCGCGCAGGGCGCGAATGAGTTCGCTGGCAAGCCTGTCGGTTTCGCGGCTTGCGGTGCCGTTGCCGATGGCGATGAGCTCCACGTGCTCCTCGCGGCAGGCGGCGGCGAGTTCGCGCAGCGCCTCCTCCCACTGATTGCGCGGGGCGTGCGGGTAGACGGTGCCCGTGCGCAGGGGCTCGCCCGTCTCGTCGACGACGGCGTACTTCACTCCGTGGCGCAGGCCAGGGTCCAGGCCGAGGGTGCGGCGGTGCCCGGCGGGCGCGGCGAGCAGAATATCGCGCAGGTTGGAGGCGAACACCTCGGTCGCGTTCTGCGCGGCGGTATCGAGCAGGCGGTGGCGGATGCGCTCGGCCAGGCGCGGGCGCAGGTGGCTGCGCCAGGCGGTGCGCACGGTGGCGGCGAGCCAGCCGAGCACGCGGTCCTCGTCGTCGACGGTGTTGAGCACCTGCACGGGGATGCGCAGCGCGGCGGCCACCTCACGCTCGTATGTAGAACGTACGTTCTCGTAGTTTTCGGCGGCAGCCTCGGCTTCGGCGCGGGCGGCACCGCGCAGGCGGCTGAGCGGTGCGGGGGCGGGTGCCACGTCCACCTTGAGGCGCACCACGCCGGCGTCCTTGGCGCGGTGCAGGGCCAGCACGCGGTGCGGCGGGATGGAGCGAATACGGTCCGAGAAGGCGAAATAGTCCGAGAACTTCGCGCCGTCGCTTTCGTGCCCGGCAATGACCCGGGATTCGATGACGCCCTGCTCGCGCAGGCGGGTCAAGAGCTTCTCGCCGAGCACCGGGTCGGTGAGGGCGCGGTCGATCAGAATCGCGCGGGCACCCTCGAGGGCCTCCTCGGCCGTGCGGATGGGCAGCGTCTCATCCCCCTCCGCGCGGGCCTCCGCAATCTCCTCATCGGTGGTGATGTAGGCGGCGGCGATGGCGTGCGCGTCGGCGAGGGGCACCTCCAGCAGGTCCTCGACGAGGGAGTCGAGCCCGGCGGCGCGGGCCAGCTGCGCGCGGGTCACGCGCTCGCTACGGTAGGGGGCGTAGAGGGCGTTCACGTCTGCGACGGTGGCGGCGTTCATGAGCGAGGAACGCAGCTGCAGCAGGGTGAGCGGGTCGATAAGCCCCTCGTCGGCGCGCGCGGTGAGCGCCTCGAGCACGCGGGCGCGGCGCTCTTCGAGGGCGCGTAGCTGACCCAGGCGGGTCTGGATGGCGCGCAGCTGGGTGTCGGTGAGCGCGCCCGTCGCTTCTTTGCGGTAGCGGGCGATGAAGGGCACGGAGTTGTCTGCGTCGAGCAGTGCCACGGCGGCGCCGATACGGTGCGGGGCGATGCCGAGCTCTGCGGCGAGTACCGAGACAAGGTGCGAGGAGGGGGCCCGCTCGGTGCGCCCGTCACGGTCCTGTCGACTACAGTTCGGTTCGGGGTGCGACTCGTTGGCGGATGCGCCGCGCGGCGCGATGCTGCTCGGGAGGGGGTGTTCGCTCATCCCTCCAGTTTCGCATACTTCGCCGACGCTCCGGGAGCCGGGCCGCCGGGACCGCTGTCGGGATCCCCGCGGCCGCCGCCGAGCCTGCCGGGGTAGTATCGACCCCGCCCGGCCTCAGCCGCCGGGCTCCCCCGAGCTCAGCCGCAGAACCCGAGTGCGTACAGCCGAAGGGCGGTTCTGCATCATTTGGGCCTCTGCCGCCGCCCGTGTCATCTTTTAGTTAGTTAGCTGATTATCGGCCCCTCCGCTTGAACACCTATATAACGTTCAACTATTTTTGAACTAAAAGGATGTATTTTTTAAAATTTTTCTCGCTTTTATGCAGATTGGGGGTGGCGCGGCCGCCCGCACGACCTTTTCTGCTCGCAGAAATACAGGGTGCGACGGCACGGTACGACGATGTGCCGCCCACCTGCAGAGGAAAGAGGGACCCATGCGCGAACGCACCGCGCTATCAAACGCGCCGGAGGGCTACTTAGATTTTCACGACGAGTACGCGGAACTCATCGCCGAACTCGCCGCGCTGGGGTTCACCCCTACCCAGGTTCTCCGCCGCCTCAACTTTCTGTACCCGCACATCAACAAGAAGTACCTGAACTATGCGCTGAGCTCCGGCATCTGGCAGTTTGGCCCGGTCACGGCAGACGCCCCGAGCTACACGGTGCTCGCCTGCGGCCTCTGGTACGTTTTCGCGGAAGCCTACGATCTGCCTCCGGAGCCCGAGTACACGGCGCTGATTCTTGATTGCGATATTATTCACGACCTGCCGCCCGCGCTGGAGGCACGCCACTTCAACAATGAAGACATTGCGCACGTTCTGGCGAAGATTGGCGCAACGCTCAAGTACCTTGCCGCACACCCCTACTCCCAGCTGGAGGAAGAAGCCTACGCGCAGACCCTCGAGGACATCAGGCAGCGCGGCGTGAAAGAAATCGGCACCGAGGGCGGTAGCCTGTACACCCTGCTCGCCTCCAGTATGGAGGGCGAATCCGCGTGGCCCGCCCCCGCACAGACGGTCAACGATTACCTCGGTGACGGCGACTGGTCCCTGGGTATGCTCCGCACCGGCATTTACCCGGCGGAGGCGCTCGAGAACGAGTGGTATATCGACGCCGCGGCGGTACCCGAGGATTTTGCACCGAAGACTCTGAGCCTGTTTTTGAGCTATTGCGCCCGCTACGACCGCGAGCCGACGGCTCTCGTGTACGGCTACTGGTCTACCATTCCCACGCTCATTGAGCAGGTGCCGCCGCTGGGTGCGGTACGCGCCAAGTTCGGTTCCTGGCAGACGGCCCTGCATCGCGGACGCACGCAGATTGCCCGCGAGCTGCGCCTGTGGACGAAAAACGAAGCCAACGTAGCTGCTGTGGAGTCGGGTGCCGCTGAGGCGAGCGCTGCTGAATCGAGTGCCGCTGAGGAGCTTGAGCTCCTCGATGCTGAGCTGACTAACGCTGACGCTGAGCTGACTAACGCTGAGCTCCCCGAAACAGAACTAGCAGAGTTGGATACCCCGGACGGCTCCCCTGCGGGCGCTCCCGCAGAACCGGCAGAACCCGCACGTCTGAGCGCCCGCGAACTCACCGAACAGGGCATCGGCGTGGTGCAGACCGCCCACACCGACCTTGCGGCGTACCACCGCACCCAGTGGGAGCAGACGGTGGAAGTCTTCGGCGAACGCCTCGCGCAGCTTGCCTGGAACCGCCGCCTGAGCACCTACTACTTCTTCGACGGAGCCTGCCTGGAAGATGCCGACCCGACCCCCGTGGTGACGGTTTTCCGCTCCCCCACCGGTTTCCTCTGCGAGCTTGAACCCACCGTCGAGGCGCTGCCCGCCTTCGACCCGGAGTTCCTGCAGGAGCACGGCTGGAGGCACCCGGTACCGGTGCATGCGCTGTGGAATCTGCACGCGCTCGACCCGCTGGAGGCAGCTGCCGCCGTCATCGAGGCGATGCGTTCGGGTTGCGGTTGTGAACGCTGGGATTTCTACCGCACCGATGACGACAACGACCCGCTTGCCGAAGAGGCTGAGATGGCTTCCGTCTAAGCGCACTCCCCCGAGCCTCTCTGGTTCATCTCTAGAGCCTCTCGGGTTCATCCCTGGAGATAGCGAAAGCCCGCGCCCCCACCTCCTTTGCAGGAGGTGGGGGCGCGGGCTTTACGCATGCACGGGATACCAGCTGCGGCAGCCGACACCGATAGCCGGCGCAGATAGTAGATACGGCTTAGCGTGCCGAGAAAATCTCGGACGCCTCCACAATCGCAATCTGCGCGGTGCGAGTCGAGATTGCCTCGTGACGGCGGGCATCAGCGCGGCGCTTGAAGAACCAACCAATGCCCAGAATCGCGAACCAGACGGGCATCGCGAGCAGACCCCTGAGGGTTTCTTCATCCATGGCCAGCACGCCGATGGTGAAGGCGAAGAACACCAGCGACAGCCACGCGGAGAAACGGCCGCCGGGCAGGCGGAACTTCGACTTCGCATGGCGCGAGGGGAACTTCTTGCGGTACATCAGGTAGCTGACCATGATCATCGCCCACGCGAAAATCACGAGTACCGCAGCCACGGTGGTGACCAGGTTGAACGCGCTAGAAATCGAGTCACCCGCGTAGAGCAGCACGATGGAGGACAGCAGCATCACGGCCGAGAGGAACAGCGCGTTACGCGGCACGCCGGCCTTGGAAACCTTACCCAGGAACTTGGGTGCGCTGCGCTCGCGGGCCAGGCCGAAGGCCATGCGCGAGGTCGAGAAGATACCGGAGTTCGCCGAGGAGGTTGCGCTGGTAATCACCACGAAGTTGATGATGTGCGCGGCAATACCCAGGCCCGCCAGGGTGAACATGGCGACGAAGGGGCTCTTATCGGGGCTGACGAGGCGCCAGGGGGTAACCATCAGGATGGTGACGAGCGCACCCACGTAGAAGACCATAATACGTACCGGCACGGCGTTGATTGCCCTGGGCAGGGTCTTTTCGGGGTCCTTGGTTTCTGCGGCGGTGGTACCGACGAGCTCTGAGCCCATGAACGCGAAGACGGCAATCTGGAATGCGCCGAGGAAGCCGATGAAGTGGTTCGGGAACATACCTCCGTCGTTCCAGAGGTTTGCGACGGATGCCTGCGCGCCACTGGGTGAGGTGAAGCCGATAGCGACCATGGCGCCACCAACAATAATCAGGGCGACGATGGCGACGATCTTAATCATGGAGAACCAGAATTCGATTTCGCCGAAGTTCTTCACGGACACCAGGTTCAGGGTCAGCAGAACGCCAATGACGGCGAGCGCCGGAATCCAGGCTTGCAGGTCGGGCCACCACATGCGCAGGTAGCCGACGATTGCGATGATGTCCGCAACGGCGGTCACCACCCACATGAACCAGTAGGACCAGCCGAGGAAGAAGCCTGCCATGGGGCCGCACAGGTCGGTGGTGAAGTCCGAGAAGGACTTGTAGCGCAGGTTTGATAGCAGGATTTCACCCATGGCGCGCAGCACCAGGAAGATGACGGCGCCGATAAGCATGTACACGAAAATAACGGAGGGACCCGCCATGGAGATGGCGCGGCCGGAGCCCATGAACAGGCCGGTACCGATGGCACCGCCGATTGCGATGAGCTGGATGTGGCGGTTGCTCAGACCGCGGTGCAGGCGCTCCGTCTGTTCGGGAGCCTCGGGGGTGACGGTGGCCTGGTTATGTTCAGTCACGACGTCCTCTTTTCTGCGGTTGTACCCCGTACCGCATATGCCATGACCTGGAGTAAAAATCTCGAGAAGACAGGAGGCACGGTCAGTGTATGAATATGCGGCCAGTTGCTCGGCGGGGCAGCCCCGGCTTTCGGGGCGGGAGATGGGCTCGACCATGGTTTGCACCGCATCCGGGGCGAGTTCGGACATCGCCCGATGCGGGAACCTTTGGGAGCTTTCACACCTGTTTGGATAGATATTCTACACGTTTTGAAAGGTGAATGAAGTATTTTTCAGCCTTTGGTGTGTCGCAAATCTATTATATAGGTCACCATTTAGCCCCCTGACGGGGGCAAATAAACACAGAAAAACCTCGCCCCCGCATCCAGAAAGAACACGGGGGCGAGGTGCAGAACAACGACGAGCGGAGCGCTAGAGGCTACTTCCGAGAGGCTCCTTCACCGGCCAGCGCGCGGGCACGCTTGGCGGCGTGGCGACGGGTCAGGATCTCGTAACCGATAGCCAGAGCAATGAACCAGACGGGGGTCAGCGCCAGGCCGATGGCGGTGTCGGGGTACAGACTCAGGGCGTAAACCATGACGGCGAAGAAGACCAGACCAAACCAGCTCATGCCGATACCCCAGGGCATCTTGTACTGGGAGGCTTCGTGGCGCTCGGGGAACTTCTTACGGTACACCAGGTACGCAATCAGGATCATGCTCCAGGTGAAGATACCCATCATCGAGGCCACGGAGGTCACCACGGTAAACGCCTCCATGATGCCGCTACCGGCGTACAGCATGACCAGGCTGAACAGCAGCAGCACGGTGGTCAGGTACAGGGCATTGGCGGGCACGCCGTTCTTGGTGAGCTTGCCCAGTGCGGAGGGTGCCGCACCGTCGTGCGCCAGGCCGTAGACCATGCGGGAGGTCGAGAAGATACCGGAGTTTGCGGAGGATGCCGCGGAGGTCAGCACCACGAAGTTCACCAGCGAGGCGGCGATGCCGATGCCCGCCAGGGAGAACATGCCCACGAAGGGGCTCATAGACTTGTCCAGCTTGTCCCAGGGGGTCACGGCGAGGATAGTCAGCAGCGGCACGGCGTAGAAGAGCGCGATGCGGAAGGGCACGGCGTTAATGGCCTTGGGCAGGGTGCGCTCGGGGTGCTTGGTCTCAGCCACGGCGGTGCCGACGAGCTCGGCGCCCACGAAGGCGAAGAGGGCAATCTGGAAGGAGCCCAGGAAGCCGGTCACGCCCTGGGTGAAGATGCCGCTACCGGAGGGGCCGGGATGGTCCCACAGGTGGGCCAGGGAGGCGGTGGTGCCGTCGGGGCTGGTGAAGCTGAAGGCGACCATGAGCGCACCAACAATAATGAGGGCGACAATCGCGACGATTTTAATGACCGCGAACCAGAATTCGATTTCGCCGAAGTTCTTCACCGAGGGCAGGTTCAGCAGTAGCAGTGCCGTGATGACCACGAGCGCCGGGATGAACTTGGGCATGCCGGGTAGCCAGTATTGCACGTAGCCGGTAATCGCGATGACGTCCGCGATGCCCGTGACGACCCAGAAGAACCAGTACGACCAGCCGACGAAGAATCCTGCGCGCAGACCGAGAATGTCGGTAATAAAGTCGGTAAAGGACTTGTACTTGGGGTTGGAGAGCAGAATCTCGCCCATGGCGCGCAGAACAAAGTAGATGACGCTACCGATGATGGCGTAGACGAAGACGATGGAGGGGCCGGTCAAGGCGATGGTCTTTGCTGAGCCGAGGAAAAGGCCGGTGCCGATGGCGCCGCCAATAGCAATCAGCTGGATATGTCGGTAGCTGAGCCCGCGCTGGAGCTTGGAGTGCTCAGCCTCCGAATCTAGGCCGGTGACGGAGTTCTGCGGCGTTGGCTGCTGTGTCACGTATTTCTCTTTTCTGCGTCGGTTGCCCTGTTTTTTACTCGGGGCTTATCCGGGTGGTTGGTATTCACTCATATTCCTTAACTGGCGTACAGGGAGGCGAACCTCCCATTTCCGCGGTACGTGCGGTATTTCGGGGCTTGTGGGCCCTGATGACACGGTTTTACCGGGGCTTGTATCACCGATGAGAAATATACAGAGAATGCATAATCTCAAATTTTACCCCCTCATACCCACACGAGCGCAATGAATCCAACAGGGGCGGAAATTTGAGATGACGCGGGCACGGGGCGGGTTCGCCGTGAGCCACCGGGCACATGGATTTCCCATCCTCCTCCAGCAGCCCTTCCCCTGTCCCTATTTTCGGGTTTTCAAAAAATTAAGAAACTTTACTAGTAAAACTTTACAAAGCATAAAACCAGGTTTACAGTAGTAACCATTCAAACGAAAACCTAGCCGACCAACTACAGAACAGAAGGACACAACAATGAGCAAGTTCTCCAACGCAGCACTGCGACTCACCGCTGGCGCACTCATCCTCGATGCAGGCGTCAAGAAGCTCAAGGCAGACGAAGGCACCTACGCCTTCCTGCAGCAGATGGCGGCAACCGGCGTTCCCGCAGTCTCCAAGCTGGACGCAGCAACCTTCGGCAAGCTCATCTCCGGCGCAGAGACCACCCTCGGCGCAACCCTGCTGACCCCCTTCATCCCCTCCCGCCTGGCGGGTGCAGGCCTGACCGCATTCGCGGCAAACCTGATGACCATGTACTTCCGCAACCCGGACATGCACGACAAGTTCTTCCGCCCCACCCAGGACGGCCAGCAGCTCGCAAACAACATCGTGATGCTCGGCGCGGGTCTGGCGCTGCTGGGTTCCAAGAAGTAAGGCCCTCCTCTTAGCTCACTCCTCAAGCAACCTCTCTTTAGTGCGGTGGGAACCTTCCGGTTCCCACCGCACTTTTGTATGCGCGCAGAATTTCTACGCCCGCTGGTTTTCTACGCTTCGTAGACCGGCGCGCGCACCCTATCCCACACCCGGTTCGCTCGTACCCGGCCAGCCCGGCATCACCCCGCCCGAGCAAACCCCGAAACCGCACGGTGTAGCGGCCCTGCGCTATTCTTTTAGGTATGTCTACTGAGAACACGCAGCCTAGCCAGGCACCCGAATCCACCGAAGAGAAGGCTAAGAAGCCGGTTCCCGAGGAATTCTTCCGCCAGCCCTACTCCTTCGTCCGCCGCGGCGACCGCCTCACTGCACGCCGTCAGAAGGCCTGGGATACCTACTCCCCCACCCACGTGCTGGACATCCCGCGCCTGCGCACCGACACCTCCGTCGCGCCCGAGGCGACCTTCGACCCGGTCAAGATTTACGGCCGCGAGGCCTACCAGGTCGTCGAGATCGGTTCCGGCCTGGGCGAGGCAATCGTGCACCGCGCAGCTGAGGTGCCCGAGGCGAACTTCCTCGCCGTCGAGGTGTACACCCCCGGCATCGCGGACCTGCTGCTGAAGATGGGCAACGCGGGCGTGGAGAACGTGCGTGTGGCTCAGGCGAACGCGCCCGAGCTGCTCGACAACATGCTTGAGGAGAACTCCGTGGACGAGCTGTGGGTGTTCTTCCCGGACCCCTGGCACAAGTCCCGCCACCACAAGCGCCGCCTGGTGTCCCCGGCGTTTGCCGATAAGGTTGCGCGCGTGCTCAAGCCCGGCGGCATTTGGCGCCTGGCGACCGACTGGGAGGAGTACGCCCTGGTCATGCGTGAGGTTCTGGAGGCGCACCCCGACTTTGAGAACGTGAACCCCGGCGCCGGTGCGACCGAGGAGGATCCGCTGGGTGGTTGGGCTCCGCGTTGGGAGGGTCGTACCCTCACCAGTTTTGAGCGTAAGGCTCAGGAGGCGGGCCGCCGCGCGCACGATCTGACCTACCGCCGCAAGTAAGCGGAGTAGCGCCGAGGCGGGGCAAATACCGTCAGCGCCAGTTACCGCCAGGTGATTTCCCGCCACCGCGCAAAGTGCATACGTTAAAGCAGGTGAGGCTCCCCGATCATTCGGGGAGCCTCACCTCCTTGTGTGTGGGTCCAAGTTCATGCGGGGCGGGGGTCTACCCTTCCTCGCGGCGTATGACACAAAGACGCACAAGCCTATATGGGTGGCTGACTAGCACAAATGAGCTAGAACAGCCGAACCGTTTATCCAAGTGTAGCGGGTTTAACCGGTTTAGCGCTGCGGCTTCGTATCATCCGCCGTAGCCGGCTGGCGATGCTGACGGTACAGCACCACAGCCGAAGAACGCTGACGAGGCGCCGGGCGGGTACCGCGGGCAATATGCACCACGTCGCCGCTGGTACCGGCAGCGAACACGCGCTCCGCCAAGCCCAGCTTCACCTTCGCGTCCTCGATCTGGCTCTGCAGGGCCGCAATCTGTTCCTTCTGCGACTCCAGGAGAGCCTCCAGCTCGATGATTCGGCGGATACCTTCCAGGGAGACGCCCTCCTGCGAGAGCTGCTGAATCCGCTGCAGACGGTTCACGTCACGCTGCGAGTAGCGGCGCGCCTTACCGGGCGCACGCGAGGGCTGAACCAGGCCGATGCGGTCGTACTGGCGCAGGGTCTGCGGGTGCATGCCCGCCAGCTCAGCCGCCACAGAAATCACGAAAACCGGCAGGTCCACACTGTGCAACGGCTTGCCGCTACGGGACTTAGATGATGATTCTCGAGATGCCATGGTTTACTTCGCCTTCTTCAACAGATCCTTACGTGGGTTCTCCTGCGGTGCCAGTTTTACGAACTTATCGAATGCTTCCTGTGCCTCTGCGCTCAGCTCGGTGGGCAGAACAATCTCCGGGATGACCAGCAGGTCGCCGTCGCCACCCTTAGCCTTGAAGCCGCGGCCCTTAGCGCGCAGTCGGCGGCCAACCTGGCCGGGTGCTAGGCGCAGCTTCACGGTGGATGCGTCGGGCAGGGGCACCTCAATCACTGCGCCGTCGACGGCCTCGGCGAGGGTGACGGGTGCGCGCAGAATCAGGTTGTTGCCCTCGCGGGAGTACACCGAGTCGTCAGAGACGCGCACGGTGACCTTCAGGTCGGCGCCATGCAGGCCCTTGCCGCGCAGGCGGACCTTCTGGCCGTCCTTGATGCCGGCGGGGATGCGTGCCTCGGTGTGGGAGCCGTCCGGCAGGAACACGGTCACGTTTGCGCCGGTGTAGGCCTGGGCCAGGCTGATGCGGGTGCTGGTGGTGCTTTCCTCGGGGGCCGCGTGCTGTGCGCCGCCAAAGCCGCTACCCATGCCGCCAAAGTCGGCGCTGGTGAAACCTGCGGAGCGACGACGACGGCTACCGCCGGTGCTTCCGCCGAACAGGCCGCCGAGCAGGTCATCAATGTTGATATTGGCGCTGGTGCCGCCGCGGAATCCGCCGAAGGCGTCTGCGCCGGGGTAGCCGCCGCTAAAGCCGCCTGCACCGAAGCCGCCCGCGCCCATGCCTGCGGCGCCGTAGCGGCGAATCTGGTCGTACTCCTCGCGCTGCTTCTTGTCGGAGAGCACGTCGTAGGCCTCGGAGATTTCCTTGAACTTCTTCTCAGCCTGCTCGTCACCGGGGTTCAGGTCCGGGTGGTACTTGCGGGAGAGCTTGCGGTACGCCTTCTTGATGTCGCTTTCGCTTGCGTCTTCGCTGACACCCAGTGCCTTATAAAAGTCGTCGGTTAGCCAGTTTTCACTTGCCATGTTATGTTTCTCCTTCTGCGGTGATGCGCCGCCCTCCTCGGTTACGGGACGGCTTGCAGGGGCACCGCGCACTTGTCTTAATGCTCTATATAAAAGTTTAGTCTACTTGACTCAATTTTGGAAGGGGGTAGACCAAAATTTAGCGCCCTACAAGGCTTTTTTAACCACCGCCGCTACATACCGAGACCACGCACATATCGCAAGCAAACAACAGGGCGGGCACTCCCCCACTAGGGAGAGCACCCGCCCGTCGTTAGTTATTCAGCCAATGCTGAGCCGATCACCTTACGGTGCGACAGCCACAGCCACCTGAGCGGTACGAACCACACGGTCGTTCACGCGGTAGCCGTAACGCAGAACCATGGAGACATGATCCTCAGCCACCTCGTCGGTGGGCTGCTGCAGTACAGCTTCGTGGATGTTCGGGTCGAAGGCGTCGCCTACTTCACCGAAGCGCTCCACACCCTGCTTGCCGAGCAGCTCTTCGAGCTTGGTAGCAATGGAGGCGAAGGGGCCTTCCTGCAGGTCGCCGTGCTTGCGTGCGGCGTCGATATCATCGAGCACCGGCAGCAGCGCGGTCACCAGTTCACTGGTTACGAAGCCTCGCAGCTGCTCCTTTTCGCGAGCGGTGCGGTTCTTGAAGTTAGTGAACTCTGCCTGCAGGCGAAGCAGGGAGTCCAGGCGCTCCGCGGCGAGTGCCGCATCCGCAGATTCTGCTTCTACGGCGTCCTGGAGCTCAGCCTCGACGGCTTCCGCAGCTTCCTCGGGGCTTTCGACCGATTCAGCTTCGGGGTGGCCTTCCGCTGCGGGGGCGTTGAATGCCTCCTCCAGCGGGTCGGGGGTGGTGTTTTCCTGCTCAGCCATGATTACTTCTTCTCGTCTTCGTCGATAACCTCGGCGTCGACAACGTCCTCGTCAGCGGCGGGCTTGGACTCGGATGCCTCAGCCTGAGCTGCTGCGTAGAGTGCCTCACCCAGCTTGGACTGGGATGCCTGCAGCTTCTCGAATGCGGACTTCACTGCTGCGTCGTCGTCGCCCTCGAGTGCCTTCTTCAGCTCGTCGACATCGCCCTGAACGGAGGTCTTGACGTCCTCGGGCAGCTTGTCGCCGTTCTCCTTCAGGAGCTTCTCGACGGAGTACGCGACGGACTCAGCTGCGTTGCGGGTGTCAGCAGCCTCGCGGCGTGCCTTATCCTGCTCAGCGTGTGCCTCTGCGTCCTTGACCATGCGGTCAATGTCATCCTTGGAGAGGGAGGTACCGCCGGTGATGGTCATGGACTGCTCAACGCCGGTGCCCTTGTCCTTTGCGGAGACGTGCACGATGCCGTTTGCGTCGATGTCGAAGGTGACCTCAATCTGGGGCACGCCACGGGGTGCGGGGGCGATGCCGGTCAGCTCGAAGGTACCCAGGTTCTTGTTGTCGCGAGTGAACTCACGCTCACCCTGGAAGACCTGAATGGTCACGGAGGGCTGGTTGTCCTCTGCGGTGGTGAAGGTCTCGGAACGCTTGGTCGGGATTGCGGTGTTGCGCTCGATCAGCTTGGTCATCACGCCGCCCTTGGTCTCGATACCGAGGGAGAGGGGGGTGACGTCAATCAGCAGAACGTCCTTACGGTCGCCCTTCAGCACGCCTGCCTGCAGTGCTGCACCCATTGCCACAACCTCGTCGGGGTTCACGCCCTTGTTGGGCTCGCGGCCGGTGAGCTCCTTGACGAGCTCAGCGACGGCGGGCATACGGGTGGAGCCACCGACCAGGATGACCTCAGAAATCTCGGAGATGGACACGCCAGCTTCCTTGATTACGTCGAGCACGGGCTTCTTGGTGCGCTCGAGCAGGTCGCGGGTCAGTTCCTCGAACTTTGCGCGGGTCAGCTTCTCATCCAGGTGGATGGGGCCCTCGGGGGTCACGGACAGGTACTGCAGGGAGATGTTGGTGCTAGAAGCGCTGGACAGCTCCTTCTTAGCCTGCTCAGCTGCCTCCTGCAGACGCTGCAGAGCGATCTTGTCCTTGGACAGGTCTGCGCCGGTGTTTGCCTTCACCTGTGCGAGCAGCCACTCAACGATGCGCTGGTCCCAGTCGTCACCACCGAGGCGGTTGTCACCGCTGGTTGCGCGAACCTGGATGGTGGAGAATCCGTCGTCGTCCTTGCCGACTTCCAGCAGGGAGACGTCGAAGGTACCGCCACCGAGGTCGAAGACCAGGATGAGCTCGTCTTCCTTGCCCTTGTCCAGGCCGTATGCGAGTGCTGCGGCGGTGGGCTCGTTGACGATACGCAGGACGTTCAGGCCTGCGATCTCGCCGGCTTCCTTGGTTGCCTGACGCTCAGCGTCGTTGAAGTATGCCGGGACGGTGATGACGGCGTCGGTGACCTTGTCGTTCAGGAATGCCTCTGCGTCGCCCTTCAGCTTCATGAGGATACGAGCGGAGATTTCCTGCGGGGTGTACTTCTTGCCGTCGATCTCGGTGGTCCAGTCGGTGCCCATGTGGCGCTTGACGGAGGAGATGGTGCGGTCGACGTTGGTCACTGCCTGACGCTTTGCGACGCTACCGACCAGAACCTCGCCGTCCTTGGAGAATGCGACGACGGAGGGGGTGGTGCGGGTGCCCTCTGCGTTAGCGATGACGACCGGGTCGCCACCTTCCAGTGCTGCTACGACCGAGTTGGTGGTACCGAGGTCAATACCTACTGCACGTGCCATATGTTTATTCACTCCTTGTGATCAGTGCCCCGCTTCTTCTAATGCGAGGCGGGATAGTTTGAAAGTTTTGGAGGCGGTCGGTGCTGCGCGTGCCGCCCCGTGTGGGGTGGTCTGCGCGGCTTCCTTGAGCCTCATGTACTCAAGTATGCACCCTCTCAGAGGGCGTGTCAATGGGGTTGAGCGAACTTTACTCAACTTTTTTTCGCGAAGTTGTGTGAGGGGCGGGTTTTTCGGGGTTCCGGAGGGGTGTTTTAAGGGTGATTTTGGGGCGGCGGCGAGGCAAGGATGGGTGGTTTTGCCGCGTAATTCCGCGGTTTTCGGGCTGAGCGAGGGTGCGGCGCAGCGATTCAGTGCACGGCGGATATGGGTGGGGTGGTTGGGCGAAAAAATTTTTAAAAATCTTTAAAAAAGGGGGAAAGCCCGGAAAATTGGGGTGCGAGAGGTACCGGAAGGCGGTGCAGGGGCACCTTATATAGGGTGTGCGGGGCGATTTTTAGGTCTGGAGGCTAGGCCTCTGGCAGCGTTGCTAGGGGTGCACTTCGTGCAGGTATCTCAACTACGGACACTCACCTGAGATCCCAGGGATTCTCTCCTCTTATATATAGAGGATCTGTTCGCAAGCTCCATCGCTCACTTTATGAAGGTATCTCTGCTTGTCCGACTCGCAATTCCCTAACATTCACCTGTGGCTTGAGCCCACCCGCCTGCCGTATGCTGGTTACGACCATATCCTCTCAAAGTAGACAGGAGCTCCCAGTATTCAGAGCAAGGCGCCTCTCCAGAATGACCAAGAGACCCTAATTCCCAGAAAGGACAAAGTTATCCTATGAAACGCCCCCATGCCTTCAAAGATATAATAAATACTCCCAAAAATTGGATATGTAAAATAGCACATAAATATGTAGCACAAGAATATTCAGCATCTACTAATACTAGCAAGAACAATAAAAGCCCAATCGAATTACTGATATCGATATTTAAACCAACAAAAAGCGATTTATGGCTTCTTGCGCTATCTATTATCCTCGCAATATCCCATTTAATTCTTTATAGTTTCAATATTCCTTTTATCCCAGAATTAATTAGAATTCTCCTCATGCTGGCGCTTATTCTCTATTTAGCCAGAGCTTCATACACGGCATATCAAAATAACACGCTTATAATCAACTCTTTCAAATCGAACCCGCTTCAATTTTTCACTTTCATTATTGCTCTAGGCGGAATGTCGGCATTGACAATTCCAGCGATATTAAATGTTTTTAAGCTGATTGGCGACAGCACACCTTTAACAACAGCAATGCTTGGCATCACCGGTGGAATAATTGCCGTATTCGGCATTATTAAAACCCACCAAAAGAATCTTCTTGATGAAGAAAACCTCAAGCTCGAGAGAGAGAAATATGCAAAATCTATAGCAGATAAAGAAAAAGAAATTAAACGACAAGAATCTACTCGCCGAAGCGAAAAGAAACAGTTCCAAAAAAGTATGAAGCAACAAAAATATCAATTTGAAAAAAATCTCAAACAGCAGGCCCTTGCACTTAACGAACAAAAGAAACAGTTCAACGATAGCCTCAAGATTCAATCTGATAAAAATGCTAAAGATTATGCCCGTCAGGTACATGAAGATCGTCGCAGCCGCTATGCTAGAGCAATTGAACACATCGGACATGAAAAATCAGCTGTTCGACTAGGTGGAATATACACTCTTATCAGCCTTATTGATGAATGGCTCGCAGACAAAAATATTGAGGACCCTGAGGACCGCCGTAAGGAAGGCCAGATTATCGTCGATAGCCTCTGCGCATATATTCGTTCACCTTTCCATCTTGCAGACAAGCGGGATATCCTTGAATCAGACACCCCACCCGATAATTATGATGGAAATTTCACGAATGATCGGGAAGAATTCCTCGAAGAGTCCAATATACGCAAATCTATATTCAGGGAGATAAACAAAAGACTTACAATTACAATAGATGAAAATAATATGCACAAGAGATATGTATCTGGCACTTGGAGTAAATTTACTTTTGACTTCTTCGCTGCCCCTATCTTCTACATTCTTCAATATTATATCTATGTCAACACATCTTTCCATGCAGCAAGATTCTACGGAAAAGCATTTTTTAACAATTCACATTTCTTTGGTACCACAGATTTTACGGATGCAATATTTTATGATTCCGTAGAGTTTAATGACACTTTATTTTTTGGGAAAACAAGTTTTATGTGGGCAAATTTCCATGGACCCACTTCATATCTTTCCGTATTTAAAGAAGAGGTCACATTCGAAAACGCCGAGTTTATCAGTTCAATCAAATTTGCACCCTCACTTTTCGAAGGTCCTGCAAGCTTTAAAGAAGTAAAATTTTCACGGGAGCCAGACTTTGCAGGATGCGAATATGTAATATCTAACGATTATCCTGATGGTTACATTTTTTACGATCCCGCTGCTTTTTCGTGCAAAATAGATTCTAAGGAGCAAAACTTCACAGCATCTAAAGAAAGTAATTTCGAAATCACATTGGGAGAGGTATCTTTCAAAAATAATGATTACGAAATTCCAGTATGC
>ERZ1674276.24-NODE-24-length-34274-cov-11.461352_pt1 | contig 34274 bp, 31 predicted proteins | sample MGYA00581194_ERZ1674276 | MGnify/ENA primary metagenome ERZ1674276 (study PRJEB41354, sample SAMEA4873337) | human saliva metagenome | biome: human-associated habitat [ENVO:00009003]; feature: mouth environment [ENVO:08000002]; material: saliva material...
CCTACCGCAGACACGCCCGCCTCCCGAACGCAAAAGACCGCCGGCAGCACCCCCGACGGTCTCGCAAAACAGTATTCGGTTTACGGCGGATAATCTCCACCGCCGGGTTAAAACGCTGCGGCTCCTACCGCAGACACGCCCGCCTCCCGAACGCAAAAGACCGCCGGCAGCACCCCCGGCGGTCTCGCAAAACAGTATTCGGTTTACGGCGGATAATCTCCACCGCCGGGCAGCTGCTTCCAATGCCATAGCCAGCCCACCCAGCCCCACTGCGCGCACGCGCCCGCAACCAGCAACGCCCAACGGTAAGCCCGCGAACGGCTCAGCGCCGCCGCCACCACGACCAGCGGGAACAGTGGTAGCAGCAGACGGAACGTCGACGACTGCGGGTTGAGGAACAGAATCAGGTAGGCGAAGTAGCAGACGCACCACAGATTCAGCGGGGCCGCCAAAACGCTTCGCGTCACCGGGCTCAGGCACAGCGCGACAAAGCCCAGAATCAGCAGAACCAGCAGGATCGGGGCCGCATACCCAAAGTACAGGTACCCCTGTGTCAGCCACGGCTCAATCGGCGCCAGATGCGTGCCTCGCCAGGCCGTCTCCGTGGCGGTGTACGCATCCGCGCGGCCGGTGGCCCACCACGCAATCGCGGGCCACACCAGCGCGCACGCGCACACCAGCAGGGCGCTCAGCAGCTGCCCCGCACGGCGCACAAACGCCGTGCCAATGCCCATAGCGCGACTCGACCGAACCCAGCAGGCGAACCACCACAGGCCCGCCGCCGCCCCCAGCGGAACGCCCACCGGGCGGGAAAGGCAGGCCAGGGCCGCAACCGGCACCAACCAGCCGTAACGCCCCTTCACGAGGCACAGCAGCGCACCGGCCAGGAACACCAGGTTCAGTGACTCGGCGTAAGGCACCTGAAGCACGGGAGCCACCGGCAGGAACGACACCAGGGCCGTGCCCCACAGCGCCAGCGAGGAGGCGGGCTCAGCATCGGCGGAGTCAGATCCGGCACGCGCGAGGCGGGCCGCCTTCACCGAGGCGTCAAAGAGCAGGTAGATGATCCAGGCCGCCGCGAAACCGGCCAACAACGCGACGGTGGCGGCCACCGGGTAGTAGGCGATGCCCGTCAGGCGGCTGATTCCCTGCGAGAGTAGCGGAAAGATGGGGTAAAACGCCCACTGATTCTGCTGGACGACACCCATCGCGTTGACCGGCAGCTCGCTCGGGTAGCCGTTGAGCGCAATCTGCTCGTACCAGCCGGCATCCCAGGTGCTGATGAAGGAGAGGTAGCTCAGATGCTCGCCCCAGGGGCCGCGCAGCTGCTGCTGGCCGACCACGGCGAACACCGCGAAGCCCCACACACGCGAAATCCCGTAGATAAGCAGCACCGAAAGCCAGGCCGGCAGGGCGCGCAGACGCTCCCCCACGCGGCGCAGACGCTCGGCGGAGGAAGTGTACATCCATGTCAGGGCCTCGTCGAAGGACTCGGACCGGTTCTGCTCGACGCGGGATGCGGTATGCTCCGCCGGCTCGCTCGATTCGGTGAGCCCGGCGCGTGCGCTCATCGGGCCTCCCCGCTCTGCGGCTTCTCGGCGGAGGATACCGCGGAGGCGCCCGAGGGCTTGTCCACGTGGTGTTCCACGAAGTCGTGGGCGCTCAGGGTCCGCTCAACGTTACCGGTGTGCGGCACGGCCAGAGGAAGGGGTTCCGGCTCTTCCTGCACGACCCGGTGGCCCTCGGCGGGTACGGCCTGCGGTGCGGGGGCCACGAAGGGCTTGGCGATGACGTCCAGATCGTCGACCGTGTCGAAGATTCCCAGGCCGTCACGGCCCACGGCGTTGAAGAACGCGGCGCCGGGCACGGCGCGGTGGCCGCCGAGCGCAATCACCGTGAGCGAGGCGATGACCAGCAGAATCAGGGCGAGCAGAATCAGAAGAATGTTCAACTCTGTCCTCTCGAATAACGTGTATGGTTACTCTCCATCTTAGAAGAGAGATGCGTTGTCTCCCCTTCTATGACGTTGTGAGATGCCTGCCGGCCGGGGCGAGGGCGCGGTGGCCGGCAGGCGGAGGGCTTTGGCCCGGGTTTACCCGGGTTCACGCGCCGGGTTCGGCACGCATCCGGGTCGGGAAGCGCCGCCTAGTCCTCGTCGTCGCGGCCGCTGAGCAGCCAAGCGCGCAGGTCCGCGTGGCAGCGGGTCAGCTGGCTGAAGCGCACGTGCTCGTTGTCGGTGTGGGCCAGCAGGGCGTCACCGGGGCCGAAGTTCACGGCCGGGATTCCGATTTCACTCAGGCGCGCCACGTCCGTCCAACCGTACTTCGGCTGGGGCTCCTGCCCCACCGCCTCAATCAGGGAGGCGGCCAGCGGGGTGTCCAGGCCGGGTCGGGCCGCCGGGGAGAGGTCCACGAAGTCCAGCTCGTACCCGGCGAACACCTCGCGAACGTGAGCGACCGCCTCGTCCAGGGTCTTATCGGGGGCGAAACGATAATTCACGTGCATCGCCGCCGCGTCGGGAATCACGTTGCCGGCCACGCCGCCAGAGATCTGCACCGCGTTCAGGCCCTCGCGGTATTCCAGCCCCTCCACGGCGATGGTCTTCGGCTCGTAGGAGGCGAGCGCCGCCAGCGCGGGCGCCAGGGCGTGGATTGCGTTCTCGCCGCGCCAGGCCCGGCCCGAGTGGGCGGCCAGGCCGCGGGTGCGCACGAAGAAACGCATGGTGCCGTTGCAGCCGCCCTCAATCGTGCCGTTGGTCGGCTCGAGCAGTACGCCGAAGTCGGCGTCGGTGATGAGCTCGCCGTGGTTGCGAATCAGGCGCGCCAGGCCGGAGAGCTCGCTCGCGACCTCCTCATGGTCGTAGAAGATGTAGGTCAGGTTGTAGTCGGTGTCCCGTGCGGTCAGCTCGGCGGCCAGCTTCAGCTGGACGGCCACGCCGCCCTTCATATCGGTCGCGCCGCGTCCGTAGAGCACGTACTCGCCGTCTTCCTCGCGGACGGTGGCCGGCACGGTGCCGAGGGAACCCTCGACGGTGGGCAGGGGCACGGTGTCCAGGTGACCGGCCAGGATAATGCGGGTGTGTTCCCCCTCTTCACCGGGCATCGGCGGGAATTCGGTGCGGGCAATAATGGCGTCCCCGTCGCGGGTCAGATGCAGGTGCGGGTAGGCCGCGAGCGCCGCGTACACGGCATCGGCCAGGTCCTTCTCGTGGTCGGATACCGATTCGTAGTCGAGCAGGGCGCGGGTCAGCTCGGGCATGGATACGTTCAGGTCCAGGGGTGCGTGGTGATTCACAGTCATCCCTCCACGATACAGGCTGGGGGCGCCCCGCATCCCGGGGCTCGCGCATCTGTTCGTGAGACGAACGCCGACGATTCTGATGCTCGGTGTGCTACAGCCCATATAATGGTGTGCATGTCTGAAAACACTCCCCGTTACGCCTCCGGCGTCGCACTGGTCAATGTTGTTGTCTCTGGCGAGCACGCCGGCACCGTCCTGGATGCCTGGTTCCCCGCCCCCTCCCTGACCCAGACCCCAGACCTGTCCATCGCGGACGAGCTGGAGGAACTGGTCGCTGAGCACCCGGCGCGCAATGCCCGCACCGAGGTGCGCACCGCCTCCATCAACCTGGATGAGGCCCCCGAAGATGCACTCGACGCGTACCTGCGTCTGCACCTGCTCTCCCACACCCTGGTTCGCCCCAACGAGCTGAACCTGGACGGCCTGTTCGGCACCCTCGCGAACGTGGCGTGGACCAACCACGGCCCGGTGCTCGCTGCCGAGTTCCAGAAGCTCGCGATTGGTCTGCGCAAGCTGGGCCACCTGAGCGTGAGCCACATTGATAAGTTCCCGCGACTGGTGGATTACGTGGTTCCCGCCGGCGTGCGTATTGGCGACGGCGATCGCCTGCGCCTGGGTGCGCACCTGGCCTCCGGAACGACCGTGATGCACGAGGGCTTCGTGAACTTCAACGCCGGTACCCTGGGCACCTCCATGGTTGAGGGCCGTATTTCTCAGGGCGTTGTGGTCGGCGACGGTTCGGATGTGGGTGGCGGCGCCTCCACGATGGGTACCCTCTCCGGTGGCGGCACTCAGCGCGTATCCATTGGTGAGCGTTCCCTGCTGGGCGCGGAGTCCGGTATCGGTATTGCCCTGGGTGATGACTGCGTGGTTGAGGCTGGTCTATACGTGACCGCCGGTTCGCGTGTGAGTGTTCTGCTGCCCGGTCAGGAGGCGCGCGTGGTGAAGGCTGCGGAGCTGTCCGGCGTGTCGAACCTGCTGTTCCGCCGCAATTCGCTGAGCGGCGCGATTGAGGTTCTGCCGCGTGCGAAGAACACCGTGGAGCTGAACGAGGCACTGCACCTGAACTAGTCTGTACCTGAACTAGTCTGGGCCAGCCTGGGCTAATGCCGGCCGCCCCTGCAATCTTTTGGGGTCGGGATGCGTGAAGCATCCCGGCCCCTTTTCTACGTTGTGCGCGGGGCTCGCATCCCATCCTCGATAACTTCACCGTCCGTAGCCCTTTACGTGCCTCCCACATGCTCACACCGGAGTGCACAAGCGCACAGTGCATAAAACCATTCTGTTGCTTCGACCCCTGTACCATTAGATACAGCTCAACAGCACATGCTCCGTCCGGTTCACTCCGGAATTTTTGCTCGAAAGGACATCATGAAGGTACTCGTTACCGGCGGTGCCGGCTACATTGGCTCGCACACCGTACTTGAATTGCTCAAGGCAGGCCACGACGTCGTCGTCATGGATAACCTCGCGAACTCTTCCGAGGAGTCCCTCAAGCGCGTCGCTGAACTCGCTGGCCGCGCCCCCGAGTTCCACAAGGTTGATTTGCTCGACCTCGAAGGCATGAAGGCTCTCTTCAAGCAGGTTCGCCCCGACGCTGTGATTCACTTTGCGGGTCTGAAGGCTGTGGGTGAGTCCGCCGAGAAGCCGCTGTGGTACTACCAGACCAACGTGGCCGGCACCCTGAACCTGCTCTACGCCATGGACGAGGCCGACTGCCACTCCATCGTGTTCTCCTCCTCCGCTACCGTGTACGGTGAGCCCGAATCCATGCCTCTGATCGAGAAGATGAACATGGATGCGCAGTCCTGCTACGGCCGTACCAAGGAGCACATCGAGGACATGCTGGTCGACTTGGCCGCATCCGACTCCAAGTGGAACATTGCTCTGCTGCGCTACTTCAACCCGGTGGGCGCGCACGAGTCCGGCCGTATCGGCGAGGACCCGGCGGGTATCCCGAACAACCTGGTGCCCTTCATCGCCCAGGTTGCAGTGGGTCGCCGCGACCACCTGAACGTCTTCGGCAACGACTACCCGACCGTTGACGGTACCGGCGTGCGCGACTACATCCACGTGGTCGACCTGGCTGACGGTCACCTGAAGGCGCTGGATTACATCACCCAGCACGGCGGCCTGCACACCTGGAACCTGGGTACCGGCAACGGCTACTCGGTTCTGCAGGTTCTGCACGCCTTCGAGGAGGCGTGCGGCAAGGAGCTGCCGTACAAGATTGTGGATCGTCGCCCCGGTGACGTTGCGGTCTCGTACGCCGATCCCTCCTCCGCCCTGGCTGACCTGGGTTGGAGCGCTACCCGTGATATCAAGACCATGGTTCGCGACCACTGGAACTGGCAGAAGAATAACCCCAACGGTTACGAAGCCTAAGCAGTTTTAGCCCCTCCTGCTAGGGTGTTGAAGGATGCCCGATAGGTGTTGTCTCACCTATCGGGCACTTTTCTGCGCTTTTTTCGAAATTTTTACCAAGTCGTGACTACCTCCCCAAAGGCGTTTGACACCTCGTGAGTGAGTAGAGATAGGGAAGAATATATTCCCTAGTCAGAGCCTTGTGTGAAGATGGGGTGTTTTTTACCCATATTTTTACGTCAAAAATACTATAACTATGCATTCATGCTTAAAAATTCACATTGCTTACACAGTAAAGTGAATATTTTGCAGACAGGAAACCGCATGAGGCGTAAGCTGAAAACTCAGCATACAGACAACCCGCATCATAGACGCACCTCACGTGAAAGGGTTCATCATGTCCGCACAGGCAGCTCCCGAAGCGCAGAAAAACCTCATCGAAATCGCCAACGTCAACAAGTACTACGGCACCAACCACGTTCTGAAGAACATCAATCTTTCCGTGGGAAAAGGTGAGGTCGTCGTCCTCCTCGGCCCCTCCGGATCCGGCAAATCCACCCTCTGCCGAACCATCAACCGCCTCGAAACTATCACCAGCGGATCCATCACCATTGACGGACAAGAACTACCCGAAGAAGGCCGAGCCCTCGCCAAGCTCCGCGCAGAGGTCGGCATGGTGTTTCAGTCCTACAACCTCTTTGCGCACAAGACCATCCTGGACAACGTGACCCTCGGTCCCCGCCGAATCCGCAAAATCTCCAAGTCGGAGGCAGAAGCGGAGGCCATGAAGCTACTCGCAAAGGTCGGCGTGGATTCCCAGGCGCACAAGATGCCCGCCCAGCTTTCGGGTGGCCAGCAGCAGCGCGTCGCCATCGCCCGCGCCCTCGCCATGAAGCCCAAGGTCATGCTCTTCGACGAGCCCACCAGCGCACTCGACCCCGAAATGGTCAACGAGGTGCTCGACACCATGGTCTCCCTCGCGAGGGAGGGTATGACCATGATCGTGGTGACCCACGAAATGGGTTTTGCCCGCAAGGCAGCAGACCGCATCGTCTTCCTGGCCGACGGCGAGATCGTCGAAGAGGCGCACCCGGACGAGTTCTTCACCAACCCGAAGAGCGACCGCGCCAAGGACTTCCTCTCCAAGATCATCAACCACTAAAGCAGAGGGACCAACATGCAAAAATATTCACGCAAGCTCGCGGCACTCGCCGCAGCAGCATCCCTCGCTCTGACCGGCGTCCTCGCCGGATGCTCCAGCGCAGAAAGCGACCACAAGATCCGCATCGGCATCAAAGTAGACCAGCCCGGCCTCGGTTACCAGGACGGCAACACCTACACCGGTTTCGACGTGGAGGTGGCGCGCTACGTCGCCGGTAAGCTCGGCTACTCCGAAGAGCAGATTGAGTTCGTCGAATCCCCCGCCGCTAACCGCGAAAACATGCTCAATACCGGTCAGGTAGACATGATCTTTGCGACCTACTCTATCTCTGATAGCCGTAAGAAGACCGTGGACTTCGCCGGCCCCTACTACACCGCGGGCCAGGACCTGCTCGTGCGTGCCGATAACACCGATATTCACGGCCCCGACGACCTCAACGGCAAGAACCTCTGCTCCGTGACCGGCTCCACCAGCGCCAAGAAGGTCCAGGACAAGTTCGCCAAGAACGTGAACCTGGTCAAGCAGAATAGCTACTCCGACTGCGTGGTCGCCCTCAACGGCGGCGTGGTGGACGCCGTCACCACCGACGACATAACCCTCGCCGGTCTGGCAGCCACCAAAGCGAACAAGGGCAAGCTGAAAGTGGTCGGCTCCCCCTTCACGACCGAACGCTACGGCGTGGGCCTGCCCAAGGGCACCGACAAGTGCGAAGCCGTGAACAACGCCATCAACGAGATGGTTGCCGACGGTACCTGGGAGAAGCTCATCACCAAGTACACCGAAGGCACAGGCTACCACTACAACACCGAAACCAACCCGCCGCACCTGGGCACCTCCTGCGCCTAGGCCTCTAGAGAGGTTCACGAATGTCATTCTTTGACCAACTCGGCACCCTCCTGTCCAAGTACGATGTGGTCGGCGCCTTCATGACCAATATTGAGCTGACCTTCTGGGCGGCCATTGGCTCGTTCGTTCTCGGTACCGTGCTGGCGCTCATGCGCATCAGCCCCGTCCCGTCCCTGCGATGGGTGGGCACCGCCTACGTGCATACTGTCCGTAATACTCCGCTCACCATCATGATGACTTTCGCCATTTTGGGTGTGTGGACGCAGTTCCAGCTCTCCTTCTCACACGATTTCGACACGAACTTCTTCGTGTACGCGGTCATTGCCCTGTCGATTTACCATTCAGCGTTTATCTGCGAGGCGATCCGTTCGGGTGTGAACACCGTGCCGAAGGGTCAGGCTGAGGCGGCACGCGCTATCGGTCTGGGTTTCTTCGACACCGCCCGCCTGGTGATTTTCCCTCAGGCTCTACGCGGTGCCATTACCCCGCTCGGCAATACTCTGATTGCGTTGACGAAGAACAGCACTGTCGCCTCGGTCGCGTCGGTGGCTGAGGCCTCCGGGCTGATGAAATCCATGATTGAGTTCGACGCGAACATGGTGCTCGCTATCTTCATCATGTTTGCGATGGGCTTCGTCATCATTGTTGTTCCCATTGGTGCGTTGACCACCTGGTCATCCCGTAAGCTGGCGGTGAAGCGATGAAAAACCCTTTTATCAGTAATGACACCCGCGCCGCTTCTTCGGTGCTTTTCGATGAGCCGGGTCCTATTGCGCAGCGTCGTATCCGCATCTTCAACATTGCTGCGGTAGTCCTTTTCGCGCTATTTGCGGTGTATGTGCTGACCGTGATGGGTGAGAAGGGCCAGATGGAGCCGGAGAAGTGGACTGATCTGTTCACCGCCCGCGCCTGGAGCTCCTACTACCTGCCGGGCCTCGCCTCGACCCTGTCGGCGGCAGCGGTTTCGGTGGTTACCTCGGTTGCGTTCGGTGTGGTCTTCGGTATTGCTCGACTCTCCCAGTACCGCGTTATCCGCTGGTTCGGCACCGTGGTCGTGGAGTTCTTCCGCGCCGTGCCCGTGCTGATCATGATGATCTTCTTCTGGCTGTTCTTGGGCAAGTACAGCGGTCTTCCGCCTGCTCAGCTGCCCTTCATCGCCGTGGTCATTGGTCTGACCCTGTACAACGGTTCGGTGATTGCTGAGCTGCTGCGCTCGGGCGTGAAGCAGCTTCCTCGCGGTCAGGGCGAGGCGGGTCTTGCGATTGGTCTGACCCCGACCCAAACGCTGATTCGGATCCTGCTTCCGCAGGCGTTCACCGCAATGATGCCCTCGATGCTCAGCCAGTTCGTGGTGATTCTGAAGGATACCGCCCTGGGTTACATCATCTCCTACCCGGAGCTGCTCGCCTCGGCGCGCCGCATCGGTTCCGGTGACGGCAACGTACTGCAGACCCTGATTCTGGCGGCGGCACTCTTCGTGACGGTGAACTTCGTGCTGACGGCTGTAGCAACCGGCATTACGGACAAGCTGGCGTCGCGCACCTCCGCGAAGGTGACCCGAAACCTGATTCCGGACGCTCTGGATAACCCGAACCCGCCGACCGTTCAGATGTTCGTTCTGCCCGGCGACCGCAAGTAGCCACGGCCGAGGTACAGCAAAGCCCCCGCACTCCCCTTTCGGGAGGGTGCGGGGGCTTCTCTGCTATGCAGGTTAGGTCCCCGGCGAGAGGCTCGGTAACGCCGCGCGGATGGGGTGGCCAGTCTACTTAGCCGCGGAGGCTTTCAGACGCTCGGCGGCCTTGGCCACGGCCTCGTCGGAGGCAGTCAGGGCGATGCGCACGTAGCCCTCGCCGTCCTCGCCGTAGAACACACCGGGTCCGGCAATGATGCCCAGCTCGGCCAGGCGGCCGATGGAGTCCCAGGTGGACTCGCCGAAGGTGGTCCACAGGTACAGGCCCGCCTCGGAGCCCTCGATGCGTCCGCCGGCGGCGGTGATGGCGTCCTCCAGCACCTCGCGGCGGGCACGGTAGCGGTCCTTCTGCGCCGCAACGTGCGCCTCATCGCCCAGGGCGGCAATCATGGCGGCCTGCACGGGCGCGGGCACGATCATGCCGGCGTGCTTGCGGCTGTTGATAATGTTCGGCATGAGCTCGGGGGCGCCGGCCACGAAGGCGGCGCGGTAGCCGGCCAGGTTCGACTGCTTGGACAGCGAGTAGACGGCCAGCAGGCCGGTGAAGTCGCCGTCGCACACTCGCGAATCCAGGATGGAGGGCACAGGCTTACCGCCGCGGGCCTCGTCCCAGGCGCCCCAACCGAGCTCCGCGTAGCACTCGTCAGAGGCCACCACGGCACCGATTTCGCGGGCCTGCGCCACGATTTCGCGCAGCTGCTCCACGGTGCGGACCGTGCCGTTCGGGTTGGCCGGGGAGTTCACCCAGATCAGCTTCACGCGGCTGCGGGTGTCGGCGTCCAGCTCGTCCAGGCTGTCTGCGGGCACGGATTCGGCGCGGGCGAAGCGGGCACCCATATCGTAGGTGGGGTAGGCGATGCGCGGGTACACGACCACGTCGCCGGGGCCCAGGCCCAGCAGGAAGGGCAGCCAGGCTACGAGCTCCTTCGAGCCGACCGTGGGCATGATGGCCTGCGGGTCCAGGCCCTTCACGCCGCGGCGGCGCTCAAACCATTCGGCGATGGCCTCGCGCAGGGCGGGGGTGCCGTGGGTGGTCGGGTAGCCGGGGGCGTCGGATGCCTCGGCGAGCGCGTTGCGGATGAGCTCGGGGGTGGGGTCCACGGGGGTGCCGATGGATAGGTCCACCGGGCCGTCGGGGTGAGCCGCAGCGGTGGCGCGGTAGGGGGCGAGCGCCTCCCAGGGGTATTCGGGCAGGTTCAGGCCGTAAGTCATTGTGTCACCTGGTCGCTTGGGGATTTTTCGTCACTTCAGTCTATCGCCCGGGCTTTGGGGCTGACTAGAGGAAGAGCCCCCATCCCAGCGCCTAGACAGCTTGTCCAGGGGCGCACCGCGTGCGGTGCGCATCGGCCGGGGTGGGGGCTCGTGCATCCGGTCACTCGCGCAATTACTCTGCGGGCGCGGATGCTTCAGGTATGGGGTTAGTTGCTCTGCGGGGGCAGTGCCGCGATGAAAGGCACGTCCTTGCCGGTGGGGCCGAGCTTTGCGGCGCCACCGGGGGAACCCAGGTCGTCGAAGAAGTCGGCGTTGGCGCTCACGTATTCGCTCCACTCTTCGGGAACGTCGTCTTCGTAGTAGATGGCCTCGACGGGGCAGACGGGCTCGCAGGCGCCGCAGTCCACGCACTCGTCGGGGTGGATGTACAGGGTGCGGTCACCTTCGTAGATGCAGTCCACGGGGCATTCTTCAACGCAGGCGCGGTCTTTGACGTCCACGCAGGGAAGCGCGATAACGTAGGTCATGGGTCGGTGCCTTTCTCGATGCTGTGCGCCCTGTGCCCGCCGGTCTGCGGGTCGCCTTCTCCAGGGCAGGGTCTGCAGAGTAAACCGCCGAGCGTGTGGTGCTCGGCGGGAAGTCTTTGTATAGTCTATCGCGCGCTCGGTGTTTTATCGTATTTTCGTGGTGTATTAGACAGCGAACGGCGGCGGGCGGGGGCCTATTTTTTAGGCAAGCCTGCCCTGCCGCCGTTCATTATTTCACCTAGTCAGTGAATTATAAAAATACCCAAATTATATAAATGAAATCTTCATCACATTAATTTGTGGGTGGGCACAACCCTTTTTCCCACCGAGGAAAAACACGCAATAACGCATACTTTTTCTTCGCTATTTATCCCGACCCTCGGCCTTGGCACGCGCACGCTGATGCGCCGAACGGGCCGAGAAATAGCGCGCATCCTTCACCAGGTTGCGCGTGTACGCGAACATGCCCAGCATCGCCGCCACCGGCGCGCCGAACCACCACAGCGCACCGTACAGGCCGATGGCCGAGTGCCCCGGGTTCACGAGCACGAAGGGCGAGTCAGGGCGGCCGTAGGCCAGCCAGTACACGGTCACGAAGGCCACGCCGCCCACGATAGCCGCCGTCATGCCGCGGCGCAGGGCAAGCGCGCTCCACAGGGAGGCGAAGAAAATCGTCAGGTACGCGATAAGCAAGCCCACGGGCAGGGCAGCATCGCCTGCGTACACAACCCAAGCGTGGTAGATGGAACCGGCGACGGCCGCCACGGTGCCCAGAATCACGCCGGTCAGCACCGTGGAGACGAGCCCCGCCTCCTGCGGCTTCGGGTTGACCGTGCGGGTGGGGTCGCCGTCGAGCACGCGGTAGGTCTCAACGGCAGAAATCTTCTGCGGCACCTTATTCGAGTACTCGAAGGTCTTATCGTCCAGCACCGTAATCTGGGTGCGGTGCGCCTCCATAGCCTTTCGCTTGGCGGTGCCGTCGCCAAAGATAGCGGCCTGCACGCGGGTGTCCTCGGGGTTGTACTCGCCCTCAATGCCCCAGGTAAGCAGCGGTCGGTCCTCGTCATCCCCCAGAATCTCCAGGGCGCGCTTCACGATTTGGTGCACGCGCACGTGGTCGGGGTGACCGTAGCCGCCGTCGGCGTCGTAGGTGACCAGCACATCCGGCTGAATCTCGTGAATTGCGGCGACCAGGGCCTGCGCCTGCGGTTCGAGGGGCTGGGCGGTCAGCGAGGCATCGCTCGAGACGGGGTTGGCGATGGGCTTACCGTTCGGGCCCCAGGCCATGCCGGAGTCGCGGTAGAGGGCCGGCACGCCCTCGGCGGTGGCCGGCTCCTGACCGAGGAAGAGGTGGCGGTGCACGCCCAGGGCCTCGAGGGCGCCGTTCAGCTCGCCCACGCGGTACTCCCCCAGCGCTTCGCCGTTGTCGGTGCATCCGGGCTTACCGACCTCCAGGTACTGTAGCTGCTGCGGGATGACCTCGCCCAGCTCACCGCGGGTTGCGGTGATGAGGTACACCTCGGCGCCCTTCTGCGCGTAGTATGCCATCGTCGCGCCGGTCGAGGAGGTCTCGTCGTCGGGGTGCGCATGCACGAAGAGGATGCGCGCCTGCTCCGAATCGTAGTTTGTGGGCAGCAGGTCGCGCTTGGCCCCGGATGCGATGCGCTCACCCTGCGTGGGGTAGCTGGGGGTCGCGGCTTCCTGCGGCTTCTGCTGCTCGGCTTCCTGCGGGCTGTTGTCGGATGCGGACACGGGAATTCCCTCTCATAACGCACGGACTGGGATGTGCCTCTGGGGCTCACGCCTCACCCCGCGCGCAGGGCGTCTGCGGGGGTGCACGCTGTCTCAGCACACGGTCTTATCTTACACGGCGGCGGGGGTAGGCTCACCTCAGTATTGAGCGGTCCCGGTTTCGCTCCCCGACCTGCCCGAATACGCCGAGCCGCCGCCCTCTTCCTTCCGGAAGGTGGCGGCGGCTCTTCGAAACGCTACGGCCCGATGGTCGTACCGTCAGCGCAATTAGTTGGCGCGGGCGCGGCGGCGGAACTCGCGCACACGCTCGTTGGAGTCAAGAATGACCTTGCGGATACGGATGGCCTCGGGGGTCACCTCAACGCACTCGTCCTCGCGGGCGAATTCGAGGGACTCCTCGAGGGTCAGCTTCTTCGGCGGGGTCAGATTTTCGAAGTTGTCCGCGGTCGAAGAACGCATGTTGGTCAGCTTCTTTTCCTTGGTGATGTTCACTTCCATGTCGTCGGCACGGGAGTTCATACCCACGATCATGCCCTCGTACACCTCGGAGGTGGGCTCCACGAAGAAGGTGCCGCGCTCCTGCAGGTTGATCATCGCGTAGGGGGTCACCACGCCGGCGCGGTCAGCAATCAGCGAACCGTTGGTGCGGTACTCAATCTCGCCGGCCCAGGGCTCGGGATCAATCGAGTACGAGGAGGAAATGCCGGCACCGCGGGTCTCGGTCAGGAACTGGGTGCGGAAGCCGATCAGGCCACGGGCGGGAACGGCGAACTCCATACGGACCCAACCGGTACCGTGGTTTGCCATGTTCTCCATGCGGCCCTTACGAGATGCCATCAGCTGGGTGACGGCGCCCAGGTACTCCTCGGGCACGTCGATGATCATGTGTTCCATGGGCTCGTACACCTTGCCGTCGATGGTCTTGGTGACCACCTGGGGCTTACCCACGGTCAGCTCGAAGCCCTCGCGGCGCATCTGCTCGACGAGGATAGCCAGGGCGAGCTCGCCACGGCCCTGAACCTCCCAGGCGTCCGGACGCTGGGTGGGCAGAACCTTGATGGACACGTTACCGATGAGCTCGCGGTCCAGGCGGTCCTTCACCTGACGCGCGGTGACCTTTGCGCCCTTAACGCGGCCGGCCAGCGGGGAGGTGTTGATACCGATGGTCATAGAGATCGCGGGGTCGTCCACCTTGATTAGCGGCAGGGGCTTGGGGTTCTCGGCGTCGGTCAGGGTCTCACCGATGGTGATGTCCTCGATACCCGCAACCGCGACAATCTCGCCGGGGCCGGCGGACTCGGCGGGAACGCGGTCCAGCGCCTTGGTGGCCAGCAGCTCGGAGATGCGGACGTTCTTGATCTCGCCGTCGTGGCGTGCCCAGGCGACGGTCTGACCCTTCTTCAGGGTGCCGTTGAAGATACGGACCAGTGCCAGACGGCCCAGGAACGGGGAGGAGTCCAGGTTGGTCACGTGTGCCTGCAGAACCTCGTTGGGGTCGTAGGTGGGGGCGGGCACGTGCTCGATGATGGTCTTGAACAGCGGCTCGAGGTCGTCGTTGTCGGGCAGCTGGCCGTCGGCGGGCTGGTTCAGGGAGGCGGCGCCGGCCTTACCGGAGGCGTACACGACCGGAACGTTCAGCACGGCGTCCAGGTCCAGGTCGGGGACCTCCTCGGCCAGGTCGGAGGCCAGGCCCAGCAGCAGATCCATGGACTCGCTCACGACCTCGTCGATACGGGAGTCGGGGCGGTCCACCTTGTTGACCACGAGGATCACGGGAAGCTTGGCGGCCAGTGCCTTACGCAGCACGAAGCGGGTCTGGGGCAGCGGGCCCTCGGAGGCGTCCACAAGCAGCACAACGCCGTCAACCATGGACAGGCCGCGTTCCACCTCGCCACCGAAGTCGGCGTGGCCGGGGGTGTCGACCACGTTGATGGTGATGGTCTCGCCGTTAGCAGAGGGGCCGTTGTAGAACACAGTGGTGTTCTTCGCCAGAATGGTAATGCCCTTTTCGCGTTCGAGGTCGCCGGAGTCCATGACTCGGTCTTCAACATCTGCGTGGTCAGAGAAGGCGTGGGTCTGCTGCAGCATCGCGTCGACGATGGTGGTCTTACCGTGGTCAACGTGTGCCACGATGGCCACATTACGAAGGTCGGGGCGCGAAGCGGTGTTTTCAGACATGCGTAAAGTTTCTCGCTTAAATCTAGGGGATAGTCCTGCCAACGGCTGATGCGCTCCGGGCGCGGGGGTGTAGGAGGCAATCCTCAGCTGGAGAAACCTGCCTTGTTCGCTTCTGCCGACTGTACCTTCGGGTGTGAAACTCCGCTGTATGCGGGCACGGCAAAAGGGACCCCCCTCCGTTGGGCTTAGCTACCAGTGTAGCACTAGGGCTTTTCGGCGAGCCAGTCATCCAGCATACGACGGGCCACGGCGTTGGTGCCGGGCAGCTCAAGCTTGGCGGGGTCGTCCTGCCCGCTATTGCCGCGTTCCTCCGAGATAGCGATCGCCTCGCGCAGCTGCTCGGCGGTAAACCAGCGGGCGGCTCGAATTTCACCGTCGTGGTGAACGATGGGCTCGTTCTCGTCCACGGTCACCCGGTAGCAGATCATGAGCGAGCGCGGGAAGGGCCACACATCGCTCATGCGGTACTCGCTGCGTTCCGCGCGCAGGCCGGTCTCTTCGTAGACCTCGCGGGCGATGGCCTCCTCGAGGTTTTCACCCGGGTCGACGAACCCGGCGATGAGTGCGAAACGGTTGGGGTGCCACTGGCGGTTATTGGCCAGGAGCACGCGCTCGCCGTCGCGGCTCATGACCAGGCCCATGACGGCCGGTTCGATGCGGGGAAAGACCATTTCGCCGGATGCGGTGCGGCGGATTCCCTTGCGGCCGATGGGGGCTTCTTCACCGGTGTAGGCGGAGTACCGCATTTCGATGAGGTAGTCGCGGCGGGACAGGGCAGCGGCGTAGCGGGCGCGGCCGAGCGGATCGCGGTGCACCGGGTAGTAGAGGAAGCCGCTGGAGGAGGCCTGCACGGGTCCCTCCTGACTGTTCGGTTCGGCGGCGTTGAGTTCTGCGGCGACGGCCTGAAGCGCGTCGTCCTCGCAGTAGAGGGCGTGCACCTCTGCCGTCGGGGTGCCCGCCGCCGGAGCAGCCGTTGCGGGTGCGTGCTCATCGCGCGCGCCTTCCCTCGCGTTGAACCCGGGGATGAGGTCGGGCTCTAGAACGGGGTTCGGTCGGAGTACGGTGCGGCCCAGCACGGCACCTTCTTCGGCCAGGGTACGGGGCAGGACGCGCACGTAGTGCACGGTGCCGTCCGGGTTGGTCAGGGTTTCACCTGACCGGGAGACGACGAGGTAGAGGGACTGGGCGGATGCGGTCTGGGCTGATTCATGCATAGTCCCAATGCTACTCCGTCTCGCGGCACTCCCCCGCCGCCTGTTTCCGAAGCAAACGATTATGCCTCAATCCCAGATGCTCAGACACGAAAAGCCTCCCGTTCCCTGGATTTTAATTTCGATGTCCAAGAAACGGGAGGCAGTTCAACGCGGGGTGAGGGGGCTTTCTATAAGAGGGATACGGCCTCGGCACGCTACCCGGTACTACGACTGGGCGTTACGACCCTGGGGGTTCCAGCCGGTGGCCAGGTTCAGCAGAATCACGACCGAAGCTGCGGGTAGCAGGCGGGTGAACACGTGGGTCCAGTAGTTGAGGAGATTGAGGGGCCTACCCTCGTTGATCTTCCACATGAAGGAGAGCGAAAGCAGGAAGGCGGAGATGAACAGGAAGACATCCACACCGCCGGAAACCTTGCCCACCCAAACGTGGTAAACCACGACGAGGAGCACGGCAAAAGCACGCAGACCCTGGATTTCGGGGCGGAAACCGCGGCTTTCCAAGAAAGACTCGTAGGGAGGGTTCCGGCCGTTCTTGGGCACACGAACCCCCTTTAAAGAGGTTAAAAGCCATGTTGTGTTGTCCTGAGTGTTGTGTTTGAGAGTAGAAAATCGTTCCCTGTCCCAAAAGTCGTACCAGGTGGGGCGTCTCACAAAGTGCCAGGGAACGCATTGAGGGAGTGATCCTCGAGGTGTTTCTGTATCCCAGGCATTATTCAGCCCGGTCTAATGTTTTTTAAAGTGAAAGTTCAAGGTTTGTGGGGTATCTCCTATTTTCTTGAGGTATATCCGTCCACCCCCTAGATATGCCCCTGACAAGCCAAAGCGTTCTTTTCAACCTCTACAGATTGCCTACCGAGGTGCAAACGGGCTCACCGGATGTCCATTTTCGATTTTTTCGCTGTATCGTCCCACATCACCCTCGAAAGAGGTGACAGCGGCTCCCGAAAATAAGAGAATGGAAGCATGACTACTTCTATTGACCCCACGACCACCTCTGCCTGGTCGGCTCTGTCCACTCATCACAAGGCACTCACCCCGAACCTGCGCGAGTGGTTTGCCGCCGACCCCGCCCGCGCCGAGAAGTTCAGCTTCACCGCTGACGAACTGCACGTTGACCTCTCCAAGAACCTGATTACCTCCGAGACCGTTGAGCTGCTGCTCAAGCTCGCCGAAGAGGTCAAGCTGGAGCAGGCTCGCGAGGCCATGTTCTCCGGTGAGCACATTAACGTCACCGAGGACCGCGCCGTGCTGCACACCGCCCTGCGCCGCCCCGAGGGTTACACCCCCGCCCTGACCGTTGACGGCCAGGACGTAGACGCCGATGTGCACGCCGTGCTGAAGAAGATTTACGCCTTCGCCGATCGCGTGCGCAACGGCGAGTGGACCGGCGTGACCGGCAAGCGCATCGAAACCGTGGTGAACATCGGTATCGGTGGCTCCGACCTGGGCCCGGTCATGGTGTACGAGGCTCTCAAGCCCTACGCCGATGCAGGCATCACCGCCCGCTTCATTTCCAACATTGACCCGACCGACGTGGCCGAGAAGGTCTCCGACCTGGATCCCGAGACCACCCTGTTCCTCGTCGCATCCAAGACCTTCGGTACCCTCGAGACCCTGACCAACGCCCGCGTGGCCCGCGAGTGGCTCATCTCCTCCCTGCGCGAGGCTGGCGCTCTGGACGGTAAGGAAGCATCCGAGGCTGTGGCTAAGCACTTCGTGGCTGTCTCCACCGCACTGGATAAGGTCGCAGCATTCGGCATCGACCCCGAGAACGCTTTCGGCTTCTGGGACTGGGTTGGCGGCCGCTACTCCGTAGACTCCGCGATCGGTACCTCCCTGGCTATCGTTTTCGGCCCGAAGGTTTTCGCTGAATTCCTCGCAGGCTTCCACGCAATGGATGAGCACTTCCGCACCGCTCCCCTGGCTCAGAACGTGCCCGTTCTGATGGGTCTGCTGAACATCTGGAACGTGAACTTCCTGGGTGCTGAGACCCACGCGGTTCTGCCCTACGACCAGTACCTGCACCGCTTCCCCGCGTACCTGCAGCAGCTGACCATGGAGTCCAACGGCAAGTCTGTTCGCGCGGACGGCTCCTTCGTCACCTACGACACCGGTGAGGTCTTCTGGGGTGAGCCCGGCACCAACGGCCAGCACGCTTTCTACCAGCTGATCCACCAGGGTACCCGTCTGATTCCCGCGGACTTCCTTGCCTTCGCCAACCCGGTCCACCCGACCAAGGACGGCGAGCAGGACGTTCACGAGCTGTTCCTGGCTAACTTCTTCGCCCAGACCCAGGCTCTCGCTTTCGGTAAGACCGAAGAAGAGGTTCGCGCAGAGGGTACCCCGGAGCACGTGGTCAACGCACGTATCTTCAGCGGTAACCGCCCCTCCACCTCCATCATGGCGCCGCGTCTGACCCCGCGCGTTCTGGGCTCCCTGATTGCCCTGTACGAGCACATCACCTTCGTTCAGGGTGTTGTTTGGGGCATTGATTCCTTCGACCAGTGGGGTGTTGAGCTCGGTAAGAAGCTGGCGCTGGATCTGGTTCCCGCTATTGAGGGTGACCGTGAGGTTCTGGAGCGTCAGGATTCTTCGACCGCTTCGCTGATCGACTACTACCTGAAGAACCGCACCAAGTAGTAGCTCAAACTTACGCTCGAGGGTTTTATAACCTGCGGGCGTAGGATGCGCAAACCGCCGGATAGGCTCCCACATCGGGAGGCTATCCGGCGGTTTTGTTGTATCTTCTAGCTCAATACCGTGTTGCTAGTCCACCGCGGGCAGGGTGTCCGAGGCAATCTCGGCGATAATGCGCACCACGGTGGATTCGGGTAGCTGCGGGATGCCCTGCTCGTCACGAACCACGCCACCGGCGTCGCGGTGGGCGGTCAGCTCCACACCCTTGGTCGTCTCTTCACCGTCGGCGCGGGTTGCGGGCACGTGCACGAACCCGGCGGGGATACTCAGCCCCAACTCGCGACTGATGCGCTGGCCCTCGTAGAACACGTGGTTGCACACGTAGGTTCCGGCGGTGTACGAAATCTCGACCGGCTCCCCCGCCGCGCGCAGACGCTCGTAGCTGGCGCGTACCGGCAGGGAGGAGAAGTACGCCTCCCGGCCGTCCGGAACAATCGGCTCGTCGCGGCGTCGGTCGCCGTCGTTATCTTCAATGCCCGCGGAGTCCAGATTGATGGCGACCTGCTCGAGGCTCACCACATCGCGGCCGACCGCTACGCCCAGGCTGATGAGCGCGTCGGGCTGCACCTCCTGCAGGGCGGCGCGCAGTGCGGCGCTGGATCCGTCGTAGCTGACGGGCAGCTCGCGGGCCACGACGCGCAGGTCCGGGCGGGCGGTATTCAGCGCCCGCACGGCGCCTTCTGCGAGCGCCACGGTGGGGTTGACGGGCACGCCGGGGAACGGTCCGAAGTAGGTCAGTAGCAGGGTATTGGCCATGGCAGTTTAGCTTTCTGCGTTGGTCTTTGTGGCGGCGCGGCGCTCTAGATCCTTGGCGAGCGCATCCAGCAGCTCCTCGGGAGTGGTCGCGATAATGAGTTCGTCCAGGTAGCGCTCGTTCAGCAGGCCGGTGGAGGCCATGTAGTGCATCGCGTCGATGAGCTTATCCCAGTAGCCGCTCACGTTCAGCAGCGCAACCGGCTTGGAATGGATGTCGAGGAACTGCCAGCTGAACACCTCGAAGAACTCTTCCAGGGTGCCGGGGCCGCCGGGCATGGCGACGAACGCGTCAGCCTTCTCAATCATGGCGATTTTGCGCTGGTGCATGGTGTCCACAATGTCGAGGGTGGTCTGGCCGGGGTAGACGCCCTCCAGACCGACCAGCTTGTGGGTGACCACGCCGTAGACCACGCCGCCGGCATCCAGGGTCGCGCCCGCGACGGTGCCCATCAGGCCGGTGCGGCCGCCGCCGTAGACCACGCCAATATTGTTCTGGGCGCAGAGGGTGCCGAGCTCGCGGGCGCGCTCGGTGAAGAGCGGATCGTTGCCGGAGCGTGCGCCGCAGTAGACGGCGAGGTTGTAGTCAGTCTTCTTCATGGTTCTCCTTGGGTTGTGCAGCGGGTGCGCGGCGTTGCGCCCCGCCTTCTATGGGTTGTCTGTTGTTGAGGGTACCGGACGTACCTGTGTACCTCATGTGTGCAGGGTAGCCCTGTGGATAAAACGGGGGCTCTAGGCCGCCGGGTCCACCGTGGATACGCTAGCCCCGCGGAACCGGAGTGGCCGCCAGCAGCGGAAAAATCTGCTCGGTATTCAGCGGTGCCTGCGCGGCGATGTCTGAGGGGCGGGCCATGGCGGGATCGACCCAGCGTAGCTCGGCAATTTCGGCCTGCGGCACCAGCGTAGCCAGCTGCTCGTACTGCTCGTCGGTGGGGGCGTACTCGAAGGTTTCGGCGCGCACCGTAAAGCCGGACTCGTTGAGCGCGGCGGCCTCCAGGGTGCCGAGGTAGTGCATCCGGACGGGGTCGGAGGTCAGCCCGATTTCTTCGCTCACCTCGCGGCAGGCAGTCTGCACGGGGCTCTCCCCAGGCTCGGGTTTGCCCCCGGGCATCATGAACCCGTCGCTACTCTTCTTGCGTACGGTCAGCACGTACCCCCGCTCGTCGCGGATGGCTACGGCGCACACGTTGACAACGCGGTGCACGCTGTCGATGGCGCTGTGTTCGGCGGGCTGGGTTGTTTCTGCTCGGTTCTGCGGGTTCTTCTGCGTGGGCATCTTTCTACCCTAGCATTTCCGTATCCTCCAGCCGGCGCTGTGCGTGTTTGTCTTATTCATCCGCCCTATTATGCGCCCTGCAGGCGTTGGTTTTATGTAATATTTCGGCGAGTTATCTTATGTCCGGTTCATGCGTTTAGGTGCGTGTTACGGTGTAATTAACCGCGATGTCGCGGTACCGTATACGCACTCGACTTGGCGCGATACAGGAAGAGTGCGGATCACTCAATCACCCATGTAGAAGGAACTTCATGATGGCTAACTCTTCTCGTGCCCGCCGCTACGGTAGCGCCGGCGCTTCTGTTCTTCTTGCCGCATCCTTGAGCCTGGGCGCTCTGCCTTCTGTTGCAGCGGCTAATACCCCGAATCCGGATAACCCGCCGGTTATTACGGTCTACAACTACAAGGTTGAGACCAATACCCGTGAGCTGAAGACCGCCCTGCGTCTGAACAAGATTACGTTCAAAGCGACGAATCTGCCCGCGAAAACTACTGCTTTTTCTCCGGCTTTGCATGAGGCAAACCATAGGGGTTTCCCGTTTCTGAACCCGATTCAGACGGTGCACGTTGCGGGCCCGTTCAAGGATGGCACGGCGACTGCGACCCATTACGTTCCCGGTAGCCTGATTGACCCGGCGAAGAACTACAGCTTCGTCGCCAATATCATCGTTGATGGTTACGGGGGCGGCCAGGTGCTGCGCATGGACGTTGTGAAGGATAGCGCCGCACCGGTTCTGCACGTGGATTCGCCGCGTTTGAACACCAAGGGTGAGACTGTGTTGAAGGTGCGCGGTACCGGCTACACCGGTGAGGCGACCCCGCACGGTGTGCGCGTGGTGGTGTCTGATACGAGCGTGTGGGTTCCCGGTCGTTTTCCTCAGACGGGTATGCGCTTCGTGGCTGAGGTGACCGTACCTGCTTCGCAGATTCACAACGGTGCTTTTGAGACGGAGGTGAAGGTCCCGGCGGATGTTGCGGCGACGCTGAATACCTCTCACAAGTACATTGCGGGCACTATGGCAGCTGGCGTTGAGGGTGCTGAGTACGGTTCGTTTGATGCTCAGAAGCCTCTTGAGCTTTTCGCGCAGGAGCCCGTGGTGTCTGCGGTTCCGACCTATGCCCCGACGGTGGCTCCTCTGCCGGAAGCAACCGTGGGCGTGAACCCCACCGACGCACCCACCGTGGCTCCTCTGCCCGAGGCAACTATCGGTGTGAACCCGACGGACGCGCCCACCGTGGCACCCCTGCCTGAAGCAACCGTGGGCGTTAACCCGACGGATGCGCCGACCGTGGCGCCCCTGCCGGAAGCAACCGTGGGCGTTAACCCGACGGATGCGCCGACCGTGGCGCCCCTGCCGGAAGCAACCGTTGGCGTGAACCCGACGGATGCGCCGACCGTGGCGCCCCTGCCGGAAGCAACTATCGGTGTGAACCCGACCGATGCGCCCACCGTGGCGCCCCTGCCCGAAGCAACTATCGGTGTAAACCCGACCGATGCGCCCACCGTAGCACCCCTGCCGGAAGCAACCGTTGGCGTAAACCCCACTGACGCGCCCACCGTGGCTCCTCTGCCCGAGGCAACCGTTGGCGTAAACCCGACCGACGCACCGACGGTTCCTGCGCTGCCGGAAGCAACCATCGGTGTAAACCCGACCGACGCACCCACCGTCCCGGCACTGCCGGAAGCAACGGTCGCTCCGGAAGCACCGGTTGCCGATAAGACCCCCAACGCTGACAAGCTGGAGGATGCAACCGTGGCGCATCCCAAGAGTAAGCCAGCTCAGAGCAAGCCCTCTCAGGAGGCTCCGGTGACCGCCCGCTCGGCTCAGGACACGCTGGCAAAGAACACCCCGGCAAAGGGCAGCCCCAAGAAGGCTACCCTGGCGAACACCGGTGCATCCAGCGTTGGTGTGATTGTTGGCATTGGCGTTGTCGCGATTTGTGCGGGTCTGGGTTTGAGCGTTCTGCGCTCGCGCCGCCACTCCTAAGAGCTACAGAGCATACAGCCTAGCTCTCCCGTGCGGAATAAACTGCAGATAGCAAAGAGCCGCCGGCTCCCCTCGGTCAGGGGGAACCGGCGGCTCACTCAGCGCGTTGATGAGCGATGCGCTGACCTACTTGGATTCGCCCACCTCGAGGCCGCTCACGTCCATTTCCTCCAGCGGAATCAGGCGGTCACGGGTCACGATGCGGTGGCCCAGCCACACGGCCGCCACGACGGGCAGGCCAATGTAAGAGCTCAGAACGCCCAACCAGTCGCCACTGATGATGGCCTCGTAGTTCTGGCCGCCAATCACGACCAGGCACATGAGGAACGCAATGATCGGGCCCACGGGGAAGAACGGCGCCACGTACGGCAGCTCCTTGAGGCTGTGGCCCTGCTTCAGGTAGGCGCGGCGGAAGCGGTAGTGCGCCACGGCGATGCCCACCCAGGTGATGAAGCCCGCCAGACCCGACACGTTCACGAGCCACAGGTACGCACCATCCGGCGAGAGCAGCGCGGCGATGAAGCCGACCGCACCCACAGCTGCGGTAGCCAGCAGCGCGTTCATGGGCACGCCGCCGGAGTTGATGCGGGTGAAGATCTTCGGTGCCTTGCCCTCCTGCGCCAGGGAAAAGAGCATACGAGCCGAGACGTACAGGCCGGAGTTACCCGCTGAAAGCACTGCGGAGAGAATCACGGCGTTCATGACGGCCGCCGCGAAGGCGATGCCTGCGCGCTCAAAGATGAGGGTGAACGGGGAGATGTTCACGTTGCCGTCCGCTGCGGTCAGCAGGTTCGGGTCGGTGTAGGGAATCAGGAAGCCGATGACGACCATCGCGCCGATGTAGAAGAGCATGATGCGCCAGAACACGCTGGTGAGCGCGCGGGGCACGTCGCGGCGGGGGTTCTTAGACTCGCCCGCTGCCACACCGATCATCTCGGTGCCCTGGAAGGAGAAGCCTGCGACCATGAAGATGGCCAGGACGGCGGGTACGCCACCAACGAAGGGTGCCTCGCCCACGGTCCAGTTGGAAACGCCCGGGGAGCTACCGCCCAGGATGCCGAAGATCATGGCGATACCGGCGATGAGGAAAACAACCACGGTGACGACCTTGACGGTGGCCAGCCAGAACTCGCTCTCACCGTAGGAGCGTGCCGAGAGGGCGTTGATGCCGGTCAGTAGCACGAGGAATCCTGCCGCCCACACCCAGGAGGGCACGTCCGGCAACCAGTACCTCATCACCTCACCGACCGCGACGAGCTCGGCGGCCACGGTAATCGCCCAGTTGAACCAGTAGTTCCAGCCCATGGCGAAGCCGAAGGACGGGGACACGTAGCGCGCGGCGTAGGTCTGGAAGGCGCCGGGCACGGGCAGGTGCGCGGCCATCTCGCCGAGGGACTGCATAAGGAAGAGCACCATGACGCCGATGAGGGCGTAGGCGAGGATTGCGCCACCGGGGCCCGCTGTGGAGATGGTCTTACCGGAGGCGACGAAGAGGCCGGTGCCGATTGCGCCGCCGATTGCGATCATCTGCATGTGTCGGGCGGAGAGGCCTCGCTTCAGTTCACCCTCTGCGGGGGTGGCTTCCGATGCAGTGCCGGAAGTCTCTGTAGGCTGTGCCATGTCAGGTCTTCTTTCTGAGGCTATTGCTTCGTGCGTTTGCTAGGGGGATTGTGTGCTGTCCAGTCTAGCCCTGCCGTCGATGCGGCTGCCGAAGGTTTGTGCCTAGGTCAAGAAATTCTTCAATCTTAAGGATTTCTTACGTACCGTAAGTTTTCCTAATCTGAGGGTCAATCCTACCCGCTTTCCGGGCTCTTTTCCACCCCAAACCCACAAAAACACAGAAAAACCCTCCCGAGCCGCTCCATCACGAGCGGCACGGGAGGGCCTCAAGTCAGGCTATCTCTCCGGGCGTTTAGTCCGTCTAGCCTTTCTAGTTCGCCAGGTTGTGGAACGAAACCTTCGTGGGGTGCTCCACGGTGCGGGAGACGGTGCAGTCCTTCTGCTCGCTGAGCTGAATCAGGCGGTCCACCATCTTCTGGGCCTTGGCGCCCTGCTCGTCCTCGGGGAAGCGCACGTCAAAGTCCACCTCAACGTCGTCGAGGCGCACCGCGCCGTCTTCGGTCTGCTTCAGCGCCGAGGCGAGCACCTCGAATACCTCGGGGGTGGAGCGGCGGGAGGTGCCCGCGTCCACGTCCACGGAGGAGCAGCCGGCAATCGCGGCGAGCAGCAGCTCGACGGGGGTCAGCAGGCCCTCGCCCACACCAAAATCGAGGGTTGCGCCGTTGGCACCGTGGGCACGGTAGCGCAAGCGGTCGATGCGCTCAATCTTGGTCTGGCGGTAGTTGTCGAGTTCGCGGCGTTCCTGCTGGCGCGAGTACACCTTCTTCTGCTCTTCTGCAGTCTGCGCGGTGTTGCTCTGCTCAGCGTTGTTCTGCTCGGTCATTGAGGTTCCTTTCGGGTTGTCTGCGCGGGCGCTAGGTTATTCAGTACCGCGTTGTTTAGCGTCATTCACTATAAGCGTGTTTCTCATTATTTTATTCCCGGACTCTTTTTCTCGTCGGTCAACCGCTGGCTCCTATACACTGGAAAGCCGCGGCGGGCGTTATCTTTGCCCGTCTGCAGGCAGACGAGGCATTTCGTAGAACGTAACGCATACGAGGAACCCACTTATGGCACAGACTCCCAAGCTTCGGGGCGCTCAGCGTCAGAGCACTCGATTTAAGGGCGCAGGCTCGCAGCATGATTTCCGCTTGGCTGTTGCGGATTCTTCCGTGGTGATGCTCGGTATCGCTGTGCTGGGTTTGGGTCTGGGTATTATCCTCAACGCGCACGGTCTGCCGATTTGGACGGCGCCGCTGCTATCCGCGGTGGTTTTTGCCGGTTCCGTGGAATTCCTCATGGTGGGCATGATCAGCGGTGGCGCGTCGGTTGCCTCGATTGCTTTGACCGTGTTCCTCGTGAATGCTCGCCACCTGGTGTACGGCCTCTCCTTCCCTCTGCACAGGGTAAAGGGTCTCGGGGCTAAGACCCTGGCGGTTCACACTCTCTGCGATGAAGCCTTCGCCGTCAATTCGGGGCCCGACCGTAACGAGCGTTCCGGCGCCCGCATCCTGTGGGTTAACACGCTGATTTACGTGTCGTGGATTCTGAGCGTGGTGCTCGGATACGTACTCGGCGCGAGCTTCCTAAACGACCTGAAGGGCGTGGATTTCGTGATGGTGGCCATCTTCACGGTTCTCGCCATGGACGGCTACCGCGCTAACCCGGATCGCGTGACGGCGCTCTTCGTTGCGATTTCGGCCGCGATTGCGCTGATTTTTGCGCCTTCCTCGTTCCTGGTGGTGGCGTTGGGTTCGTACGTGGTGTTGCTGTTGGCGCGCTTCCCTGTGGCGAAGCGGCGCGGCACCCTGCCTGCCCGCTCGGAGCAGAAGACAAGCGAAGTAACGGGGTCCGCTTCCGAGGATAATGGGGGTTCCGCCGGGGTGTTACGCGGCGGCTCGGAAAACCGTTAATATAAAAAGTGCGAGCCGCCTATTCGGCCCGCCCTTCTCTTTCCTGTTTCACGCGGAACCGGCCGCGATTCGCCTTTCCCGGCGCCATCTCGTGAGCCGCCGCCCACAGATTTGAGGTACCACATGCAGATGAAAGATACCGCCAAGGAAACCAGCGACGCAGAACGCTGTGCCGCCCCGGAGTAACACCGCACCGGGAGCGGCACCACCCGAGGTCACGCAGAGATGAGTCTCATGCGGGAGGAACGTCCCTCCGCCTCGTTGTTCGCGGCTTTCATCTATTCACGTACCTATCGCACTACTCCCCCGTTTCCTCGGGCAGACCCGGCTCTCGGCGGTTGCTTTGAAGACTTTAACCGTTCGACCGTGTGTCTTTCGCCTCCGGGGTTTTCTGAGTGGTGCAGAAAGAGACAACCCTCATGAACGGCGAAGTTACTGCCGGATATATTTTGACTGCGGTGTTCGTTGCTGCAGGTATTACTTTTATGCTGCGTCTTCTGCCTTTCGGTTTGAAGAAGGCGCTCGCCGGCTCCGAGCTGCTCGATGCACTCAGCCACTGGATCCCGCTCGGCGCAGTCGCGCTACTTGCTATCTATGCGGTGGCGAAGATTGATTACTCCTCGTTCACCACCGCCGCACCGTACCTGGCGGGTCTGGTGGTGACCGTGGGTGTGCACCTGTGGCGTAAGAATATGGTGCTGAGCATGGTGGCGGGTACCGTCACCTGCGTTGTGCTGGCTAACTGGGTTTTCTAGGGGGCGTCATGACTTCATCTCAGGATTCTCAGCGTCACCCGGCGGATGCCTCCGCCCCCATCGTCGAGTCGGTCCACCGCACCGCGCCCGACCGTAGCGTGCAGCAGCAGGCACCCCACCAACGGGCGGAACCCCGCCAGGCAAGCCCGGAGCAGGTGGATCAGGTGATCGCCTCCGCCCTTCCGCTGACCGGCGTTATTCCCGTGGTCGAGGCACCCAAGGACTCTTCGGACTCCCAGCAACCGCGCGTGAGCGGTTTTGCCGAGGCGATGCGCACCGCCGGCGTGGTCATGGCGGGCCTGTTCTTCGTGGGTATCGGCCTGGGCGTGGTGATTCACAGCTACGGCTTCCCGATGTGGCTGGCGGTCGTCCTGCCGGGCATTGTCTTCGCCGGTTCCGTGGAGTTCGTGCTGCTGGACATGATGTCTCTGCACGCTTCGCTGGTGTCGATTGCGCTCATGACTCTGCTCGTGAATTCGCGTCACCTCATGTACGGCCTTTCCTACCCGATTGAGCGTGTGCGCCATCCTCTCGCGAAGTTCTACAGCGTGTACACGCTCACCGACGAGGCGTACGTCCTCAATAGCGGCCCCGACCGCCACACGCTGCGCGGCTCCCGCATCCTGTGGATTCACGCTGGCATGCAGGTGTCCGTCATCTGCGGTACTCTGCTGGGCTACGTGCTGGGCGTCAGCTTCCTGAGCGAGCTGAAGGGTCTGGGTTTTGTGATGACTGCGCTCTTCGCGATCCTGACCGTGGATGCGTACCGCGAATCGAAGGACCGTCTGACCGCCGTCATCGCGCTGGTGGCCGCGGCCGCGGGCCTGCTGATCGCCCCGCAGTCCATGCTTGTGGTGTCCATGGTCGTCTACCTAAGCCTGCTGGTGGCTCGCTACGCGGTGCAAAAGCGTCGCGGTACCCTGCCCGAGCACATGCTTGTGGCCGACCACGACGGCGGCTCCGAGCAGACGCGCTAGGTACCGGGGGGGGCATACCGGCCCTTCGCACTCTGCCTAATGCATCGTTAAAACGCTCCGCCCACCCGTGATATCGGGTGGGCGGAGCGTAATGCTGTCGCCAGCCGCATGTGTGGGGTGAGACCGTACTCGTGCGGTGTAGCGTTCGTATCTGTTGTGTCGTGCACCGCGCGAGAGAAATAATCGCGCGGCGGTTATCACTATTTTAAAGCACCCCGGGCGCAAACCAGGGGTATGCGCGCCGGGGCGTTGAGAATCAATTGCTCATTCGCGAGGCGAACGAAACGGAAACTACTTGATGGCGGCGAGGGCTGCTTCGTAGTTGGGCTCGTTGGTGGTTTCGGGAACCAGCTCGGTGTAGACAACCTCACCGGCGGGGTTCACGACGACCACGGAGCGTGCCAGCAGACCCGCCAGGGGGCCGTCAATCAGCTTCACGCCGAAGTCCTCACCGAAGGAGGAGCGGAAAGCGGAGGAGGTGACGACGTTTTCAATGCCCTCGGCTGCGCAGAAGCGGCCGATTGCGAAGGGCAGGTCGTTGGAGACGCACAGCACGACGGTGTTCTCCAGGCCTGCAGCCTGCTTGTTGAAAGTGCGGACGCTGGTTGCGCAAACACTGGTGTCGACGGAGGGGAAGATGTTCAGCACCAGGTTCTTACCTGCGAAGTCTGCGGAGGAAATCTCGGAGAGATCAGCCGCGAGAACCGAGAATTCGGGCAGCTTTGCGCCGACTGCGGGCAGGTCGCCGTTGGTGTGGATTACGAGTTCGTTCTGTAGAGTTACTTCAGCCATGCTTTCATTGTCCCTTGGATGCGGCGGGTGTGCAAGGGGACACAGGCTCTAGTGGGTGGAGTTTCCGCATAGCTGATTTTCTGCTGTGCCACTTCGCCTCAGCGGCACCTCTACAATGGGCAGGTGAGCATTTTGAGGCACGTATCTTCCCGCCTTGCACCGCTGGCGCACCCCGTGACGAATTTCAGGGCACTCCGTCAGGACCTGCGCCGTCAGCGGGTGGAGGGTCGCGCCCTCGTTGATCCGCAGAATACGTACCGCCCGAGTGTGCGCGCTGAGCTGCGCCGCATGTTCACGCGCCCTCTCCCGGTGGAAACGCAGACGCTCATGTGTAACGCCCTGCTGGCGGCGATCTGCTGGTACCTGCTCCCGGACGTCTGGCGTTCGTGGCTGTTTAGCGAGTTTAAGGGCCCGGCTGGTTTTGCGCTGGTGATGGTCGGCTGGATGGTTGCGGACGTCACCTCAACGAACCTGATGGGCCACGATGAGGAGCATGCACTGCGTGCGTTGCGCAGTAGCGACCCGCACGCCCTGCACCTATTCGTGCGTACGAAGGCTATTGCAATCGGTCTGATCACGGGTGTTTCCGGTACCCTGCTGGCGCTGATTCTGCACAGTCAGGACGAGAACCTGACCCCCACTCTCATGATGTCCCTGTCGTTCTTTGTGGTGCCGGCTATTGTGGTGTCCCTGGGCTCGATTCTGGGCGTGATCTATCCGTACCGTCTGCGCGGCTGGCAGTTCCGCTGGGCGCATCGCAAAAACCTGCGGATGAGTGCCCGCTGGGTTCTGCTCTGTTTCGGGCCGGGCTGGGTGCTGGGTACGGTGCTGATGTCGCTGATGTTCCCGTCGATTTTCTTGTCGGATGCGCTCGCGCGCCTTCTCAACCCCGGCGTGGATCCGCGCGATGTTGCGTTCCGGCCGCTACTGTTTTCGCTGACTTTGTGGGCTCAGGGCGCGATTAGCCTGTGGGTTTTTCCGCGGATTACGGCGCGTATTGCGACCGCGAGGCGCGCCTGGCTGGTGCACTACCTGACCGACGATAAGGTCTGCTAACCGGTTTTCTGCCGCCTACCGGCAATGGAAAAAGGCTACGGTAATGAACGGCGCTGACGCCCCGCACCACGTCAATGCGTCTTTTTCTCTATACTGGACGAGTTCACTGTTCACATACATCAGCTTGCGATGCGCCGCCGCATCGCGCGAGGAGTCCCCATGCGTTTGACCCGCTCCGCTCTATCCCTGCCCGCCCTGGGCGCGGCCGTGGCCCTGGCCGTCTCGTCCTGCTCGGCAAGCACCGATTCGGCGCTTTCCGGTACCGTTGTGTCTTCGTCCGCCTCGGCGAGCGCATCCGCTTCGGCTTCGCCGAGCTCCTCCTCGAGCGCCGCCTCGGCTATCTTCCCCACGGCTTCGGCGAGCCCTTCCGCTTCCGCTTCCGCTTCTGCCTCTGCGTCTTCGCCTGCCCCGGCTCCGTCGGTGGTGACGATTACGGTGAACCCCGAGCCGAGCGTTACGACCGTTCCCGCGAAGTCTGACTCCTCGGGCGATAAGAAGAGCTCCAGCTGCTCCAACGTGTCGGCTTCGTCCACGGTCTCGAAGGCTCTGAGCGATATGAAGAACAAGAGCAAGTGGAACCAGTGGACGAACGTTTCCCGCACGTACGAGGGTTTTGATCCCTGCGCCGAGCTGTCCTGGATTGACGCGATTCCGGGCTCCTCCCCGGATGAGTGCTGCATCTCCTCGATGGCCCATCACATCCTGCTCTTCCACTACGGCAAGTTTATTGGTACGGCAACCTACGAGCCCTACTCGTTCTCGCCCTCCATTACCCGTACCGCCGATAATTCGATTAGCGTGACCTACCGCTACATGAAGGACGATGAGAGCCCCGCCAACGCGAGCGGCCGCACGACGGCTACGTTCACGTGGAGCTCTTCTCAGAATAAGGTCGTGATGAGCGGAGAGGTTCCGCCCAGCGGCGAGTAGGTTCACCGCTCCGTCCGTAAATTCTGCGGATACGACGAAGCCCGCCCCTCGAATGTTTCGAGGGGCGGGCTTCTTATGCTTAGGATTATTACGCCCTGCGGGGCGAGATACCTTAGGCTGCCTTCTTCTTGTAGATGAAGAATGCGGCGCCTGCGAGTGCTGCGATGAACAGAATCTTCTTCATGGGGTTACTCCTTTGATTTTTGGTATGGTGCACCCGGTCCGTCCTGATCGGCGTCGGCTCGTGGGGAGCCGCTCGTCGGTCGGTACCGCACGCGGTGCCATGCTTCACATCATACCCTGTTTGACGGGTCTTTTCCTCTTGAGGGGTTGGATTTGGACCTCGCCCGGTTGCGGTGGCTTCTGGGCTTCCCCTGCCGAGGGTAGATATTTTCGGGACTCGCCGTGAGGGTCAGCGGTTTCCTCTTCGTTGGGGAGGATACTGGGGGCATGAGCATTTTTAAGAAGAAAGAGTACAGCGCCGAGCGTTCGGCGACTCGTATGGCGCGCGGTCTTGCTGTGATGGGTGCGCTGCACTTCATTATCCCCGAGCCCTTCGATTCGATTATTCCGAAGTACCTGCCGGGCCCTCCGCATGCGTACACGCACGGTTCCGGTGTGGCTGAGCTGGGTACCGCTGCCCTGTTGTCGAGCGATAAGACCCGCCGTGCCGGTGGTCTGTTGGCCGCGTTGCTGTTCGTTGCGGTGTTCCCCGCGAATATTCAGATGGCTCTGGATGCGCGCAAGCAGTCCGCTCAGCGTAAGGCTATCGCGTATGCGCGCTTGCCCCTGCAGTTGCCGCTGATTTGCAGCGCGCTGAAGATCTGGCGCCGCTCCAAGTAGTACATTTAATTTTGTGTTTTAGAGGGTGGCAGGTTGCTCTAAGCAACCTGCCACCTTCCATATTCGTGGCCTTATTTATAGAGACAAATCCCCTCGTGAATTATTATCGTTTTGCAGCCTGCGCAGTTGATTTATTTGATTCAATCCATTTCTTGCGCCAATATTTTGACCAAGTTGCGAGTTAGATTTTTTCACACCTTCAACGGATTCTTGGGGCGATTTAATTTCCAACCTATCAGAGATAATTCTATTTGCTTCTAGAACATACCCATTTTTTGCATAATATTCAGCAAGCATTCTTTCCTGCTCCCCAAGTTCATGAACTTCTTTATATATCCTATCCCTCTTTTGGGAAGTATAATTCTTCATAAAAATTGCCAGCCAGTCCTTTTGGCTCAACTGGAAATCCTGAGATACCTCAGAAGGCCTAAACTGAACTTGAATAGCCGCAGACCAGTTAATATACAGAGGTTTTCCTTTGCCATTATAGTCAAGAGGTGGTATTTTCATCATATCTACCATGCGAACATCCTCTACAACAACTCCAGCATCCTTCTTTCTGTATCCGAGATCAATATAATACAGAGAGAAGTTAGGGTCTATATTTTTTGAAAGGCAGATTTCTGCCACCTTAGCCAGTTTGCGTGCAGACATGATATTTGGAGGCTGAGAATTTTTTCCAAAATCATGACTTTTAACATCTATAAGGAAAACTGATGAGCCATCGAACAGGGCGGAATCCGAGAAAAGGACTATATCAGCCGTATCGCTTTGCCGGCCAGGTACAATTTTTTCTGGCCAATGAGATAATGCCTTCTTCCCAGGATTCACCAAATAATCAATAGCCTCATTTCCAAAGATAAAATCATCAGATATCTTATCCCGCGTTACGGCTTGCGAGAGGTACTCATTAACCGCTTCATGCTGCTTGAAGGCTAATCCAGGGTAGGTCTTCGACAAAGCATCATAGACCTCTTCTTCAAGAGGAGTTGCTATTGCATGCCCCGAGGTTTCCCGATTAGGTTTTAAATTTAAATCAATATAGCCTCGATTCACAAAATATTCTCGAATAGCTTTTTCGACATCCTGCATTTCAAGAGTCACCCTTAGCTCTCCTCTGAAATATTAGTATCATAGTGAATGTTGCGATTCTTAACTGATTTAAACAAATTAATAATACGCACAATAATCTCCTCATAGGCTACATTTTCTGATACACTTTCTCGAATTGTATTCGTTACAAGGTCATGGAACGCGATATCTTCATCATTATCCCAGTCGATATATCTGAAAGGTATCGACGCGAGGGGCTTTTCCGAGAATTCAGCGATTCCGCCCTTCATAAGTCCCTTGTATCTGTACCAAGCCGTAACACGCGGATGAACCAAGTAAGCCAGGATATACTCTATTGATTCCTTCGTCCCCTCCAGAGGAGAGAAAGCTGTTACGTCCTGAGTTGCCACAACACCCGGGGGAACAAGGCAGAACCGTGCAGATTCTTTATTCGTGACACGCTCCTTACATGGAACGAAAATTTTAGGAATCTCCGTATAAAAATACTTTTGAGACCGTTTAAAAGCCCACTCCCAAAACGGAAGAGACCTCTGATACGAGTAACGTTCTATCAGCTTCTCTTTATAAGAAACTAGCTGCTCATACAGAGAGGGGTATTTTGAAGCTACGTCAGATTCCGTAAGGCCCTCCGGAATATCGATATACCTACTACTTCCTTCCATGTAAACATTTTTAATATCTTTACCTTTAACAACAGTGGCCAAAGCTGCTTGTTCAGCTTCGTTCAAGTTATCAACAGGGGCATCCCAACGAAAGGCTTTATCCAATCCAGAAACCATTCCATTAGCAATATGCACATAATCACCCAATAAAGCCACACGCTGCACCTTCTCATCAAATAGATCATCGGTCTCCGCCGTCATGGTGCATGCGTCTTCAAGTTCGGCTATATCGTTCAAAGTTTTCCGGTCAGCAAAAATCCATTGTTCCCCAGCGGTAAATTGAGGAATCATAAATTTCTTAAATTCATCACCGTTTAGACTAATTGACTCAGAAACCTTTCGAGGACCACCATATTCATAAAACTGAATTTCCTGAATCTGGGCATTTTTAACAAACCTAAAAATTATAATTGAGCTTGAAACCCCTTGAAAAACATTACTCTCACCAAAGTTAATAATGTGAGAGAACGTCCCCTGACTCAACATCCAAGACCGAAGATTCTCGGAGTGGAGCGTATGCATCCAAAAGCTTGGAGTAATAAAAATTAATTCACCTCCGTCACGAAGGTTTCGTATAGCATTAGCTATGAATACAGTCAGGTAATCCGACAAAGAGTTAAATAGCTTACCCCACAAAGGATGTTCTTTAATCTCGTTTTTCTGGAATTCTTCAAGGTTTTTCCATCGGATATATGGAGGATTTCCGATAACGGC
>ERZ1674276.26-NODE-26-length-33084-cov-11.181204_pt1 | contig 33084 bp, 24 predicted proteins | sample MGYA00581194_ERZ1674276 | MGnify/ENA primary metagenome ERZ1674276 (study PRJEB41354, sample SAMEA4873337) | human saliva metagenome | biome: human-associated habitat [ENVO:00009003]; feature: mouth environment [ENVO:08000002]; material: saliva material...
GCCCCGAGGACAAGCTTCGCACCGAATGCTACCCCAAGGCCCGCGAGACCCTGGATGCCGCGGTTCCCGAAGGTAAGAGGCCCGAGAATGACGTGCAGTCCACATCCAGTCGTATCTCTACCGAGGCGGGCAATGCCGTTTACGGTAGCAAACTGCACCGCGAGCTCGAAGAGAAGTGGAAGCAGTGCGTCTCTGACCGCGGTCTCACCCCGCGCTCGGCAGGCTCCGTCGCCGAGGAAACCCCGCTGGCTGAGCAGTGGAGCAAGAACGGCGGTTTCAACGAGCCCGCCTCCGAAGAAGAGATTCGCATCGCCACCATCCAGGCCGAATGTAACCAGCAGGTCGGCATGAGCAAGCAGCTCTACGACCTGGAAGCTCAGTACCAGATGCCGCTCATCCGCAAGTACCAGTCGCAGCTTGAGCAGGACCGCAAAGCAGAACGTGAGCGTGACGAGAAGTTCAAACAGTACGTTCTGGATCACCAGTAAACCGGGGCACTAAAAGACAGCGCACCGAAAGACGGCGCTAAGAAATAGGCAGCGCAGAGAAATAGACAGCGCTGACACAGTTCAGAAAGACACCGCCATGACCACTCACACGAAAAACCAAAACAGCGGGCACCGCTTCAGCGAACGCATCGCCCGACCCCGCGTGCTCCTGCTACTCGCAATCCTCGCCATTGGCTCGCTCATGCTGTCCTTCTACCTGGGCACCCGCTACGCAGCCACCGGACCCGACCCGACCGTGCAGGCGAAAACCGTGATCCCGGTCTGGGCGAAGGTTGAAGAACGCACCGTCAGCGAGGGTCTCGCCATTGCCGGAACCACCAAGGCTGGAGAGACCGCCCCGATTAGCGCGCGCACTAACGGTGAACCGGTGCTCGTCTACCAGAACCAGAAGCCCGGTAACGTGCTCAAGGCCGGTGACTTCATCGGCATCATTGGCGCCGACCCCGTCTTCGTGCTGGAGGGGCCGCTGCCGCTGTACCGCGACCTCAACCTGGGCGATAACGGCGACGACGTGCTCGCCTTCCAGAAGGCACTGAACTCCGCCGGGTACGCCACCGCTCAGAGCGGCACCGTCACCGAAGACACCCTCGACGCCGTCACGCGCCTGCACCGCGCGCACCTGACCGGCGTGCCCAGCGAAGGGGTCACCAGCATTGCCCGCAGCAACTACGCGATTCTGCCCGGCGGAAGCCACACCGTCACCGCAGTTGCGGCGGTCGGCCAGCTCATCAGCGACGGCAACCCCATCGCGAGTGTAGAAACCAGCGAACCCTACGTGGAATCCAGCGTTGAACTCGCCGTCGCCAACAAGCTCAAGGTCGGCGACCGCATTAGCCTGCGCACCTCCACCGGCAGCGTGGAGGGCACCATCACCAGCATTGGTGAGCTGCAGAACGACCCCTCCAAGGGTGCGGCAAAGAGCGTGCGATTCAGCGCCGACGACCCGAGTAAGCTCACTCCGGGGCAGAGCGCATCCATCACCAGTAAGGGCAATACCTCAACCACCCTCGCCGTGCCGACTACCGCGGTACGCCAGGACTCCCAGGGCACCTACGTGCTCGTTGAAAAGGGCGGAAGCTCCACCTCGACCAGCAAGGATGCGCCCGCCACCGAACGAGTCAACGTTGAGGTTCTACGCACCGCCGGCGGATACGCCGCAATCAACGCGAACCTCAGCACGGGACAGAAGGTGCTTGTCTCATGAGCCGCCGTAAGAGAACCCCAGACGCAAGCCCGGGACGTGCGCCTACAGTTGCGCCCAACGTAGCGTCCGCCGCTACACCTGCCGCCGGGCTCGGTACCGCGCCCGCTATTGAAATGCACGGCATTACCCGTGTTTTCGAGGGGAGCGAACGAGCAGTCCTCGACCATCTCGACCTGGTGGTGGAACGCGGCGAATTCCTCGCCATTATTGGTCCGTCGGGCTCCGGTAAATCCACCCTGCTCAACGCCATTGGCCTGCTCGACACTCCCACCAGCGGAACCTACAGCCTCTTCGGCAAAAACACGGAAGGACTCAGCGACAGAGAACGCGACGAAATGCGCCGAGACCACCTCGGCTTCATCTTCCAATCCTCAAACATGCTGCTGGACGAAACCAGCACGACCAACGCCTCCATGGGCCTGCGCGTGCAGGGCGTACCCTACGGCGAGCGCCTGCAACGCACCGAAGAAACCCTAGAATTTCTGGGGTTGAGCGACCGCGCCAGCATCCGTACCCGCTACCTTTCCGGCGGCGAGAAGCAGCGCTGCGCCATTGCTCGTGCCCTCGCCACGCGCCCGCCGCTGATTCTTGCCGACGAGCCTACCGGCAACCTGGACAGCCACAATAGCGCCAAGGTCATTGAGATTCTTCAGCGCATTAACGCGACCGGCTGTACCGTGCTGGTGATTACCCACGACCCGGAGGTTGCCGCCGCCGCCCGCCGCGTGATCCGCATTGAGGATGGGCGGCTGCACGAGCAGAGCCGCGCCGACTTGGCTACGGTGCCGGTCGCCGAGGTGCCGATTGCAACGGATACCCCGGCAGAAGCCACGGTAGGTGCCCCCGCCGGCCTCGCACCGGGGGAGAAGCCCGCTACGCATCGCCGCGGAAGCTTCCTCACCGACGACAGCATCGAGGCAATCTCGGCGCTCACCTCACGACCGCTACGCACCCTGCTGCTGGGCCTGTCCTTCGCACTGGGCGTGGGCGGACTCATCAGCGCCTCCGGCATGAGCGAATCCGCCAGCTACCAGGTGAACCAGCGTCTGCTCGGATCCGAACAATCCACGCTCTACATCAGCGACAGGGACAATGACCAGAACATGCTCGGAACCTACCGGCAGGGCGAATCCGCGCAGAACGTTGCCGACCGCATTAGCGCGCTGGACTACGTGAAGAACACCGGATTCGTCAGCAGCGTGGCACCCGCCGACGTGCGAATCACCCGATTCAGCCCCTATGAGGACGAACCCAAAACGGCGATTGGCCTCAGCTCCACCTCGAAGACCCGGCTCGAGCAAATCGGTGCCCGCATGAACCCCGAAACCCTGCGTGCGCTCGAACAGATGAACTCGACCCTCACCCAGCAGAACGTTGCCGACCGTGAACGCTCCGAGCAGCTCTCCGGCGCTATTGTGTCGGTCTCCGCTGCCCGCGCCCTCGGCATTATCCCCGAAGATAAGGCGGCAGATAACGCCACAACCGAGCCCCGCCCCGGCGAGCTACCCGTCGTCGACTACGGCATTAAGCTCGGCGGGCTGCCGCAGGTGGCACCCGGTGTGAGCATCTGGGTGGACGGCCAGCTGATGCCGGTCGTCGGCCTCTTCGACCCCGGCAATAGCGGCTACGAATTCAGGAACACGGTCATTGTCTCGCCGGGCACACTTCAGCGCACCGGACGCGGCCAGGTGACCTACATTGCCGAAACCGAACGAGGCTACGGCAAGGCGGTCGCCAAGGCCATTCCGCTGACCCTCAAGCCCGCTGAACCCAGCCAGATTAACGTGGAAACTCCCTCCGACCTGCAGAGCCTACGCGCGTCTATCGCCTCGGATCTGGGCCTGTACGTGGGTGTGCTCTCCGGTATTCTGCTGGTGCTCGCCTCCCTCTCGGCGGCAACCGCCATGTATCTGTCCGTGCAATCGCGCACTGCCGAAATCGCGCTGCGCCGCGCCATCGGATCGAGTAAATGGCTGATTGCCCGCATCTTCCTCATGGAGGGCGTCATGCTCGGTGTGCTCGGCGGCTCCATCGGCGCCTGCTCCGGCATGATTGCGACGATCATTCTTTCGCTCGTGCAGGGCTGGCAGGCGGTCCTCTCCCCGGGATTCGTGGTGCTCGGCGTGGGCGTTGGCGCCCTTACCGGTCTGGTGTCTTCGGCGTACCCGGCGTGGGTGGCGTCCCGCAAGAGCCCCGCCGATGCGATGCGTGGCTAGAATTAGCGCTGGGTGAGGACCAGCCAATTATCCGAAACTTGACTGGTCAAATAGGTATTAGATAGCCCAACCCTTAAACTGATGGGAGGTAAAAACAGCAGAAGACTAAGGACAACACGTGAGTCGAACGCACACACCGCGTCATGCTGACAAACATCAGAACACCGAGGCACCAGAGGTGACCGACGGAAAGCGCAATGACCGCGCTGACCGCCGCCCGCCTCTGGGCCCTGACGCCCGTAAAACCCTCAGCACGTTCGGTGTCATCACTGCCGTGCACACTCTCGCGACGGTGCTTTTCAGCGCCGCCCTGGCTGTGATTATTGCCCGCGCGGCACACGCCGGTTTCGCCGCTGTTGCCGCCGAGCACGCGCGCCTCAAAGAGACCAGCGCCCCGGACGTGTACCGCGCCTACATTGAGTTCTCGGGCTCCGCGCAGGCGCAGCTGGAGGCGCACGGCGGCTGGCTGCTCGGCCTCGGCGGGCTCTTCGGCGACGCAGACACCATTACCCCCGGCCTGATCGCAGTCGCCGTCATCGCCCTGCTCGTCCGCTCGGGTACCGACTACCTGCTGGCTGTGAGCGCGCAGCGTGCCGCCTCCGGAGCGAAGTCTCAGATTCGTTCCGCCCTGCTCAAGCGCGTGCTCGCCACCGGTGGCGCAGACACCCCCGAAGGTACCGGCGCGACCGCTGTGTTGCTGTCCCGCGGCCTGAACGCCCTGGATGACTACTACACCAAGACCCTGACCGCGTTCGTTTCCACCGCGATTGTGCCGTTCATCCTCTGGGTTGTTGTGGCGGCCCTAGACTGGATGAGCGCCATGGTGCTTGCCTGCACCTTGCCGCTTATTCCGGTGTTCATGATCCTGATTGGTAAGAACACCCGCGACGAAACCGCGGAGGCGCAGGCCGAGCTGCACCGCCTCTCAGACCACATCCTGGAGCTCGTGCGCGGCCTGCCCGTCATTATCGGTTTGGGCCGTGAACGTGCACAGACCCGCTCCATGAACGCCCTCGGCCAGCGTTACCGTGAACGCACCATGCAGACTTTGCGTAGCGCCTTCATGTCTTCGCTTGCGCTGGAGCTCATCACCACCATTTCGGTGGCGCTGATTGCTGTGCTGATTGGTGTGCGCCTGGTCAACGGCACCCTGGGCCTGGACACCGCAATTCTCGTGCTGCTACTGGCCCCCGAATGCTACCAGCCGCTGCGCGATGTGGGTGCCGCCTACCACCAGTCGGAGGACGGCGTTGCCGCCCTGCGTAGCGCCCAGAAGATTATCGATGCGCCCCTGCCCGAGGAAACCGTCGAGGACGACTCGGCCAACCCCGCAGCCATCGAGGTGCGCAACCTGGACGTGAACTACCCCGATCGCCCCGAGGTGCTGACCGACCTGTCGCTGAGCCTGCCTCGCCGCGTGGCTCAGGCGGCGGAGCCCGGTTCGGAACGCGGCACCGTCATCGGTATCATGGGCCCCTCCGGTTGCGGCAAATCCACCCTGCTGAACGTGTTCTCCGGTGCCGTGCGTGAGGGCCTGGTGCCCACCGGCTCGCAGGAGCCGATGCGCGTCACCGGTAGCGTCACCGGCCTGGGCACGACCCTGATGATTCCGCAGTCGCCGGTCTTCACCGCGCCCACCGTGCGCGCCGAAATGGCACTGTACGCCCTGAGCGCCGACGACTCCGAACGCGAGCGCGCCGCGGCCCTGGTGACCGGCGTGCTGGAGCGCGGCGAGTTCGCCGTGAGCCCCGCCGATAACGACCTGATGATGCGCCCGCTGGCGCAGCTGGGCCTTGAGAGCGTGAACGTGCTGGAACCGGGCGCCCTGAGCGCCGGTCAGGCGCGCCGCCTCGCCGTGGCACGCACCCTGGCCCGCGCCGAGGCCATCTACCGCGCCGGCGGCGAGCAGACCGTGCTGACCGTCCTGGTGGACGAGCCCACCGCTCACTTGGACGCCTACTCGGCCTACCTGGTCACCCGCGCCCTGCACCGCCTGGCGGAGCTTGGCGCCACCGTGCTGATCGTGACCCACGAGGGTGAACTGGCCGCGCACTGCGACCACCTCGTGCGAGCCGAGCTGGGCGCGTCCGGATACACTTGGAGCACCTCGCTCAACGCGACCCGCGTGCCCGTGCCCGCCGAAGCCCCCGCGCACCTGCTGGAGCTCAAGAGCGAGCACGAGGCCGAAAGCCGCGCCCTCGTGGAGGCCACCCCCGCCGCGGACGAGAACCCGCAGGAGGAAAAGCCCGCAGGCCTGTTCGCCACCCTGCGCACCCTCAAGGAGCTGACCGGAATCGGTGCGCGCGCCTTCTCCGGCCCCGTGCTGATGGCGGCGACCACTTCCCTGATGGCCGCGGCGCTGACCGCGCTGTCCGGCTGGCTCATCGTGCGCGCGGGCGAGGGCCCCGCCATGATGTACCTGATGGTCGCCATCGTGGGCGTGCGATTCTTCGGCCTGGGCCGCGCGTGCGCCCGCTACGCCGAGCGTCTGATGACCCACTCGAAGGTGCTTGCCGCCGCGAATATTCTGCGTCTGCGCGCCTGGGTTGGCGCCTGGCAGAGCGTGAGCAGCGTGCGCGCCCTGCTGCGCGGCGACGCCCTGCTGGAGCGCCTCGTGGGCGGTATTGACGAGCTTCGCGACGGTATTCCGCGCGTGATTATTCCGCCGGCCGCGCACCTGCTGGTTATGATTGCCGCACTGGTGACGACCGCGTGCATCTTGCCCCAGGCCCTGATTCCCGTGCTGGCGGCGGTGCTGGTGAGCACCTTTGTGGCCCCCTGGGCCGTGCTTCGTGCCGATGCCCGCGCGGAGGCTCTAGCCCGCCAGTCCACCGCACGCATGCTGCGCCTGGGCACCGGTATGCTCTCCGCCGCCGAGGACCTGCGCGCCAACGGCGTGGCGAACACCGCCGAACGCGCCAACAACGATCTGGACGCGCAGAACCTCTCCGCCCTGCAGAAGGGCTCGACCGCCCAGGGTCTGGGCCGAACCCTCGTGGCGCTGAGCTGGTTTGGTGCCGCGCTGGCGAGCGCCGTGATTGCCTACCCGCTGGCTGTGAACGGCACTGTGGGCGCCCCCGAGTCGGCGATCGTGGTGTTGCTGTGCACCGGCATGCTGGAGAGCTCCCTGGGCCACATCGAGGCGGTTCGCTCCTGGCCCGAGTTCGCCCGCCTGCTCGCCTCGATTGCCCCGAGCGTTCGCGACGTATCCCTGGAGGGCGTTGTCGCCACCTCGACCCTGAAGCGTTCCGTGCCCACCGAAGCCGAGGTAGACACCCACGTTCTGCCGCGTCGTGCCGAGCGTCTGCGTGCCCGTGCCGAGGCCGAGATGGAGGAGCTGCTGGAGGCGGACCGCCAGCGTGCCCGCCGCTTCGCGCGCCCCGACTCTGCGGCTGAGTCCAAGGCTGATTCCCAGGCTGAATCTCCGCGCCCGCCCAAGCCAGGCGAGCCCAAGATAGTCGGATGCGGCACCCCGCAGCAGCTCGGCGTGAAGGTCACCGGCGCGGCCCCCGCCCTGGCTATGCAGGACGGTTCCGCCCGCTGGCCCGGCATGGACCACCCGGTCTTCGCACACCTGAACCTGACGGCTCGCGAGGGCTCCTGGACCGCGGTGACCGGCCCCTCCGGATCCGGCAAGTCCACCGTGCTGGCTACCCTGTTAGGCTTCCTGCCCCTGGAGTCGGGCCGCATCGAGGCCGCCGGCGAGGTGCTGGATCCCGAAGAGCTGCGCGGTTACGCGGCGTGGTGCCCGCAGGCGGCGCATATCTTCGAGTCGACCCTCGAGGGTAACCTGCTGCTGGCCCGCGACCGTTCGGATCGACCGAGCGAGGAGGAGCTCATCGAGGTTCTGCGCCGCGTGGGTCTGGGCGAGTGGTTTGACGCCCTGCCGAAGGGCCTGCGCACTCCCGTGGGTGCCGGCGGTTCCTTCCTGTCGGGCGGTCAGCGTCAGCGCCTGGCGGTGGCTCGCGCCCTGCTGGTGAACTCGCCGGTTCTGCTGCTGGATGAGCCGACTGCGCACCTGGATGCCGAGTCTGCCCGCACGCTCATGGCCGACTTGGATGCGGCAACCCGCGCCAGCTCGGTGGCCACGGTCCTGGTGTCGCACCGTCCCGAGGATGTCGCCCACTGCGACGAGGTGGTTCGCCTCTAAACGCACCCGGGCGGCAGGCACCGCGTGCGAGATTGAACGCAAGAAACTGCGAGGAAGGCCCCGGTACTTCACGGAAGTACCGGGGCCTTTCTGTGTGCGCAGATAGTTCTGAGTGTTTATATCTCCACGCGAATAGGTTCGGGTGAGGGTAGGGAGGAGGGAGCTAGACCCAGCCGAGTATCTGCGCGCTCAACCGCAGTAGCATGAGGGTCATAACGATAACGAGCACGCGGCGAATGAATCGTTCGCCCAGGTGAATTGCGGTGCGGGCACCAACCCAGCTTCCCGCCATGTTGGCGCATCCCATGGCGATTCCGAGGAGCCAGTGAATTGAGCCCAGCGGAATGAAGTAGAGGAGCGCGCCGAGGTTGGTGGCGGTGTTGAGAACCTTGGCGGCGGCGGTCGCGTGGAGCATATCGTAGCCCATGGCTACCTGCAGGGCGACGAGCATCATCGCGCCGGTGCCAGCCCCGAGGATGCCGTCGTAGCCGCCCAGAATCAGACCCAGCGCAAAGCCGCGCACTAGGAACGATGAGGTTGTGAGCGCGCGAGACTGCCCGCGAGGTATGCGCGGTTGTAGCACCGAGAAGACGAGGATAGCGGCTAGAACCACCACAATGGCGGGGCGGAAAATATGTGCCGGCAGGATTGTGGCGCAGTAGGCGCCGGCGGCGGAGGCGCAGAACGCCACGAACGCTACGGGGAGTAGGATTTTCCACGGGATTTTGAGTGAGCGAATATAGGTTGAGGCACTCGTCAAAGTGCCCATGGAACTGGCAACTTTATTGGTGCTCAGGGCGGCGACGGGTGAGAATCCGGGCGCCATGAGCAGGGCGGGGAGCTGGATCATGCCGCCTCCGCCCACGACAGAGTCGATGCATCCCGCGCAGAAGGCAGCGAGCAGGAGCACGATAAATAACTCTGGTGTGACGGACAGTAAATCAAGCACGACAAATCCTCTAAGAATAATGCGTCAATAAATGTGTGCTGTGTTACTTAAGGTACACCACATAAAAGCCGGGGGTGAAGACACACACAACGTGTCTTCACCCCCGGCTTTGTTAGCAACATGAGGTCGAAAGGCCGTGAACGGCGCGCCTAGAAGAGCTTTTCACCCTCGGGGCTGACCGCCAGCGCCGCGGAAACCGCCGCGTAGTTCGGACCAACCACACCGATGCTCTGGGTGAGCATCACGCCGGAGCCGTCGCGGGCACCGTGCTCGGTCGGCAGGGAACGAGCCACGCCGCCGGAGGATGCCGCCTTCGCCGGGCCCACGCCCACCCACGCCAGAGCCAGCTGGCTCTCACCGGTGAGGAAACGGTGCGCGCGCACGCCACCGGTCGCGCGGCCCTTCTGCGGGTACTCGGCCAGGGCAGTCACCTTGGCGCTCGCCAGGCCGTCCTTGCCGTTGGTGACGGTCACGACCTCCGCCGCGTCGCCGGGTGCGGTCACACCCAGGGCAATCACGCGGTCGCCGTCGGCAAGCTTGATGCCTGCGATACCGCCGCCGGTGCGTCCCTGCGGGCGGACCTTCGCCGCGTCGAAGGTCAGCAGTTTCGCGTCGCGGGTGACGAAGGTGAGCACCGCATCGTCGGCGGGGCAGGGGGCGGCGGCTACGATTTCGTCGCCGTCCTTGAGCTTCATGATGTCCCACTCGGTCTGATTCAGCGGGTAGTCGGGGTTCACGCGCTTAATCACGCCGCCGGCGGTTGCCATCGCCAGCACGGTGCTCAGCGGCACGAGTGCAATCAGCTTCTCACCCTTAGCAAGCTGAACCAGCTCGGTTGCCTTCACCGCCGACGCCATGGAGGGGGTGCCGCCGTTCTCGTCCAGCACCGTAATGTCCATGACGGACAGACGCACCATGCGTCCGGCGGAGGTCACGGCACCAATCTCGCCGCGCGCGGTGGTCGGCACAATCGAGGTGAACACGTCGTGCTTGAAACGCTTGCCGGGGTCCACGAGCGCCTCGCGGATGGGCTTGCCGGGGGTGCGTCCCATCACGCCGGTGGCGGAGAGCAGCACCCAGCAGGGCTCGTCGGCAATCTCGAGGGCCAGGCCCAGGCTCTTCTTCGCCTTGGACTGCGCGGTGACCGCCTCGATGGCGACCTGCATGTCGTCCTTGGTCTTGAGCTGGGTGCGGCGGTCGGTGCCGTAGCGTTCGGCGACCTCGGCGAGCTCCTCGGAGACCAGTTCGCGCAGCGCCGCATCGGAGCCGAGGATACGCTGCAATTCCGCGATTTCCTGCTGCAGGGTATCGCGTTCTGCTTCCAACTCCAGGCGGGAGTACTTGGTGAGCTGACGCAGGCGCAGCTCCAGAATGTGGTTCGCCTGCGTGTCGGTCAGGTCGAAGACGACCTTCAGCTTTTCGCGTGCCTGAGCGGTCTCATCAGACTCACGAATAATTTGGATGACCTCGTCAATGTCGAGAATCGCCACGAGCAGGCCCTCCACCAGGTGCAGGCGGTCGGTGCGCTTGCCCAGGCGGAACTCGGTGCGGCGGCGGACCACGTTCAGGCGGTGGTCAATGTACACGCGCATCAGGTCGAGCAGGCCGAGGGTCTGCGGCTGACCGTCCACGAGCGCCACGTTGTTGACACCGAAGGAGTCCTCGAGCGGGGTGTGCTTGTAGAGGGCGGCGAGCACGGCCTCGGGGTTGAAGCCGTTCTTGATCTCGATGATGAGGCGCAGGCCGTGGGTGCGGTCGGTCAGGTCGACCACGTCCGAGATGCCGGTGAGCTTCTTGGAGTTGACGCCGTCCTTGATCTTTTCGATGACCTTTTCGGGGCCGACCATGTACGGCAGCTCGGTGACGACGATGCCCTGCTTGCGGGGGCTAACCTGCTCGATTGAGACCTTCGCGCGGGTCTTGAAGGTGCCTCGGCCGGTTTCGTAGGCGTCACGGATTCCGCTCAGGCCCACGATGGTGCCGCCGGTGGGCAAATCGGGGCCGGGAATGAACTTCATGATGTCTTTGAGGCTCGCCTCGGGGTGCGCGATGAGGTGGCGGGTACCGGCGATGACCTCGCGCAGGTTGTGCGGCGCCATGTTGGTGGCCATGCCGACCGCGATGCCTGTGGTGCCGTTGACGAGCAGGTTCGGGAACGCGGCGGGCAGCACGGCGGGCTGCATGAACTGGTTGTCGTAGTTGGGCACGAAGTCGACGACATCTTCGTCGAGATCCGCGGTGAGTGCCTGCGCGGCGGGTGCCATGCGCGCCTCGGTGTATCGGGCGGCCGCCGGGCCGTCGTCGAGGGAGCCGAAGTTACCGTGACCGTCAACGAGGGGCAGACGCAGCGCGAAGGGCTGGGCCAGGCGCACCATGGCGTCGTAGATGGCGGCGTCGCCGTGCGGGTGGAGCTTACCCATGACCTCACCGGTCACGCGGGCGCTCTTGACGTGGCCCTTATCGGGGCGCAGGCCCATCTGCTGCATCATGTAGAGGATGCGGCGCTGCACGGGCTTGAGGCCGTCGCGGGCGTCGGGGAGGGCGCGCGAATAAATCACCGAGTAGGAGTACTCCAGGAAGCTGGATTCCATCTCGGCGGATACGTCGATGTCGACGATATTCTCTACCACATCCACCGGGTAGTCACTGGCGGCGGATTTGGATCGGCGAGCCATATATCTCCTCGTGTCGGTGTGTTTTTCGTACTTCTATTCTAGCGGGTGCACGCGGGTGAACCGGGCCGACCGGTCAGCGTCACGCGCGAAGATACACGGAGACGCGCGGGGATACCCGGGCGTGCGTCTGGGCGGGCCGGGAGATGGTGCGTCGACCCGGCGGGGGAGCGGGCCTCGCCCGGCGTCTCGTCATATGCGCACCTGTACGCGTGGTTAAGTAGCACAGCCCGGCTGGAACCCTCTAAGGTAGAAGGTAGTAATGCCTAACCGCCGAAACGCGCACGCCCCGCAGAGCCGCCGTGCGCGCCGGCTGACACCGCACGAAAGAGGTCCGATGAACACCCCCACCCCCGAACGCGAGCAGCTGGTCGCAGACATCAAGCACGCCGGCTTCTACCCCGACCTGGTGCTGGAAGTGGTGGACGAGGCCCTGGCCGATATGAATCCCGACGCCCACTTTGTGCAGCACGAAACCCATTTCTCGCGCGATGATTTCCACCGCCACATCACCGTGATGGTCCTGTGCGGCGACTTCATCGTGTTTGCACACCTGGACGACCAGCACCTCGAGGGCGATGCGCAGGGCACCGTGGCGCACGTGAGCGTGGAGGCGGTGCACCTGAGCGACCTGAACGCGGTCACCATGAGCTACGGTTTCAGCCAGCCGCAGGCCTACAACGCCGGCAGCACGGCCCCGACCGAGATTTCCTTCCAGATTGCCTGGACCGGGTCCCTGCACCTGGAGCTCGCCCCGGCAGGCTGCCAGGATCCGCAGTGCAACGCCGACCACGGCTACACCGGTGACGCCCGCCGCGAGGATATCGCGGTGCGCGTTTCCGCAACCGCTGACGGCCCCGAGTCGGTGTACCGCGCCCAGCACTTTGCGCGCGCCCTGCACCGCGCCCGCATGCGCGCCACCCGCCGCTAAACAAGCACCCACCGCTAAGCAGTCACCCGCCGAGAGGAACCACCATGACGGCCCCGTCCCGCACCGAACAGCCCGCCCTGCACGATATCTTGGGTGCGCCGCTGCCTCCCGCGCCGGCCTACGGTCGCAATAGCATCGCCGATGTGCTGGAGTCCGCCTCATCCCTCGTGGCTCAGCGAAGCCTGGTGCGCCCGGTCCACGCCCTGGACGCCGACCCGGCCTTCCACTCCTCCGCCGACCCTCTGAACCTGGCTGCCCGCCTGACCGAGCAGGATGTAGACCCGGACTCCTTCCGCCACGCCTGCGTGATCATGGTGGACGGCCTGGGCGAGGAGCTGCTCAACCGATACGCCGGCTACGCGCCCGCCCTGCGCAAGAGCATGAGCCTGGGCCCGCTGGACGCCGCGTTCCCCACCACCACGGCCGCATCCCTGACCTCGCTGGGTACCGGCGCCGCACCCGGTGCGCACGGCGTTGCCGGCTACGAGGTGCGCAACCCGGATGGCAACGGGGGAGCGGGCTCGGTCATGAACCACCTCTCCGGCTGGGATCAGTCGGTGGACCCCCACGCCTGGCAGCCGCTGCCGACCGTGCTGGAACGCCACCATACGAACCGCCGCGTGCTAACCATTTCGCTGGGCAAGTACCGCGGCACCGGACTCACCGAGGCCGCCCTGCGCGGCGGCGACTTCGTGGATGCCGTCGGGTACAACGCCCGCGTCACCTACGCCCTGGAGGCGCTCTCGAGCCGCACCCCGACCACCGTGTACCTGTACTGGGGCGAGATTGACGCGGCGGGTCACCGCTACGGTGTGGGCAGCGACGAGTGGCTGCAACAGCTTGAGGAGCTGAACTCGGCGCTGAAGCGTCTGGCGGAGCGCGCCCCGGCGTGGACGGCACTCTTCGTGACCGCCGATCACGGCATGGTGAATGTGCCCGAGCATCAGCGTATCGACTACTCTGGCGTGGAGGAGCTGACCCGCAATATCGCAATGACCGCCGGTGAACCGCGCGCCGTACACCTGTACCTCGAAGACACCTCGGAGGCGGCACGCACCGCCACCGCTCAGCGTTGGGCGCAGTACTGGGGCGAGCGCGCCTGGGTGATTGACTCTCGCGAGCTGATGCGTGCTGGCTACTTCGGCCCGATTGTGACCGATGCCGCGCGCTCGCGCATCGGCGACCTGATGGTGTGCGCTCGCGATGACTGGGCGCTCTACGATATGCGCCACTACCAGGAGCGGGCCCTGCACATGGTGGGCCAGCACGGCTCGCTCACCGACGCCGAGCGCCTGGTACCGCTGCGCATGCTCAAGACCTTCTAAGACTCGGAAGAGCCCCGCTCAGCGGATACAGGCTGAGAAGATAGAAAAAGCCGCCGGTTATTCACACGAATAACCGGCGGCTTTCTGCTGTCTTGGTGCCTTTGCCTAGAAGCCTTTATCGGGCGGCGCGAGGGCGGTCGCTTACTTGCGGCCGCCGAAGATAATATCGTCCCAGGCGGGAACGCTCACGCGCTGCTTCTTCGAGGAAGACTTGGGCTTCTCGGCCGCGGAGGCCTTGGCGGATTCCTCGGCCGCACCCGCAGCTTCTGCGGGCTCATCCTGCGCCGCGGGAGCCTCGGCAGTCTCGGCTGCCTCGGTATCGGGAGAGTGCTTGCCGTACTCCTCCGGTGCCGGATGCGCCGCGGGGGTGTGCGCGGAGGGCGCACCGGTCAGCGGGCCTCGATCGGCGGTTGCGGGCTGTGCGGGCTGCTCGGGCTGTTCCTCGTTCGCGCGGGTGGTCGCCTCAGCCTTGGGGGCCTCAGCAGGAGTCTCTGCGGGAGCCTCAGCCTGCGGAGCCTCCGCGGACTCGCGATGCACGAACACCTCGGGCTCCTCAACCTGGGCGGGGCGTACCGAGCGGGCACGCTCCAGAAGCTCCTTGAGCTTACGCTCGTCAGCACTCTCGGAAGAAGCCAGGGGAGCCGGTGCGGGCTCCGGAGCCTTCGGCAGGCGGGCCTGCGGAACCTCCACGGGGGCCTTCTTCGCGGCGGCGGCCACAGCGTCCTCGCTATTGCCCATCAGGAAGTACGCGGCCTCGTTCGAGGCGTACAGGCCCTGGTTCGCGGGGTTGTACACCCAGCGGGCGGGGAACATCACCTGCGAGGGCAGGTTCTGACGCACCGAATCCTTCAGCGCAATATCAACCTCAACTCGCCACTGGCCGTTCTCCTGCTGGCGGGTCGTCCAATCCTGGGTGGCCTCCTCAAAACCGTAACGCTCCGAAACCTCCTCAATGCGGGCGCTGAGCGTCACCGGAATCTGCGCGCTACCCGAAGCCGAATCGCGGCGGCCAATCTTCACGCTCTGAGCGGCGCGAATAATGTGGGCACGCTCGGCCACGATCGGCCACTCGTAGCGGCGCACGCGCTCCGGCTCCCAGCCGGACTCCTCCGCGATCTCCTCAACGGAGGCACCCTGACGGAATCGGGTCTGAATATCGCGCGGGCCGTAGGTGCCCTTAGCGCCCAGGCCGCGGGCGGGCTGAATACGGCGAGCCTTGGTGATGCTCGTGCGCAGGTTAGCGTCAATGGGCAGCAAGAAGCGGGTGCCGTCGGCAGACTCAAGCACCAGATTTTCGCCGTCATCGTGCACGCCAATCAGACGTAGCTCAAGCATGAGAACCTCCATAGGTGAACCGGGCGCCTTCCGTGAAATGTGGTGCACGGAACGCAAACTACCTTCCAGGGTACCGTGAAAGCGCGCAAAATCAGTAGCCCGGGGGCTTGTTTGGGTCAAAAAATATGCCCCGCGCCATCTTTATTGCACAGAATATGACGCCGTATATGCTCAAAGCTCACACTGGATTAGACAAAAGGGTGTTCAATGGTGAACAATACCTGGCATGTCGTCACGGGCGTAGCGGCGGCATGGAGAATTTTAAAACCAGAGTGGCGCGGTTAACGCGGCCACAGATTCAATAGATTCAACGGAGCGTGAAAGTTTGGCAACTGATTACGATGCACCTCGCAAGCAGGACGAAGAGCAGAGCGAAGAGTCCTACGAGGAGCTCAACGCGCGCCGTTCCGACATGCAGTCCGGCGCGGTAGATGAGGACGAGAACAGCGCCGCCGAGAGCTTCGAGCTTCCCGGCGCCGACCTCTCCAACGAGGAGCTGAACGTCGTGGTTCTGCCCGCTCAGGACGACGAGTTCACCTGCGCATCCTGCTTCCTGGTTCGCCACCGCTCGCAGATTGCACGCGAGGACGGCGGCCTGTACTACTGCGTCGAATGCGAAGGCTAATATTCCAAGGATGGGTAACCCCCACCCGATAGACATCTGAACGGGGCGAGTGCCACACGGCACCGCCCCGTTGAGTATGCCTCCGCACCCGCCGCGCGGAGTCTGGCACACACATCCCGAAAGGACCGACCCCGATGAACCCCATCAACGTTCACATTAAGCTGCTCGATCCCGAGCTGCCCGCCCCCTCCTACGCCAATCCCGGTGACGCCGGCGCCGATCTGCGCTCGCGCATCGAATTCGAGCTGGAGCCGGGCGAGCGTGCGCTCGTGCCCACCGGCGTGGCCATCGCCCTGCCCGAGGGCTACGTGGGTCTGGTGCATCCGCGCTCGGGTCTGGCCACCAAGCACGGTATTACCATTGTTAATGCGCCCGGAACCGTTGACTCCGGCTACCGCGGTGAGCTGATGGTCACCCTGCTCAACACCGATAAGACGAAGGCTTTCCACGTGAGCCGCGGCGATCGCATCGCTCAGCTGGTGATTCAGAAGTACGAGCACGCGACCTTCACCATCGTGGAGGAACTGGACGAGACGGAGCGTGGCTCCAGCGGCTTCGGCTCCAGCGGAGTTCACTAGGACGGGCTCGCACGGGTCCGCCGCGCTGCGGCTCGCGCGTAGAAACGTACCTCCCCTCAACGGATTCTGACGGATTCCCCGGGTGGAGGGAACACAACCCGCACCCGGGGTGCGGCGAAAGGTGGAACACCATGTTCGGATTTGGTAAGAAGAAGAAAGCCGAGGAGGCCGAGAAGGCCGCCATCGACAAGGCTGTCAACGAGGAAATCGAAGAGACCAGCGTCGAGGTCGAGGAGCTGAAGGAGGAGGAGAACTCCGCCGAAGTGATCAAGTACGATCGCGTGAACGGACCCCACGACATCGAGGAGGTCAGCGAAGAGGATCTCGAGGACTACGTCGACCTGGGCGCCCTGCGCATCAAGATGCACGAGGGCATGAACCTGCGACTCGAGACCGATGACTCGACCGGTGCGGTGATTGCCGCAACCATCACCCGCGACGGTGCAACCCTGCAGGTGCAGGCCTTCGCAGCGCCGCGTACCACCGGCATTTGGGACGACATCCGCCACGACCTGACCGAGTCCGTCGCCTCCCAGGGCGGCACGGTTGAGGTGTACGCCGGCGTGTTCGGTGCCGAGATGCTGACCCGCCTGCCCGCCGTCACCCCGGACGGCAAGCGCGGCGAGCGCATCGCCCGCTTCGTGGGCGTGGACGGCCCCCGCTGGTTCCTGCGCGGCGTCATCTCCGGTGCCGCTGTGCTGGGCGACGAGGCTGCCGCAGCCTCCGTGGAGGAGGTTTTCCGCGATGTGGTGGTGGACCGCGGTGACGACCCGCGCCCGCCCCGCGAGTTGCTGCCCATGACCCTGCCCGCAGACCTGGCTATCGCCGAGGACGAAACTGAGGACGAGGAGCCGAAGGATAATCACCAGGAGCTCCGCCCGATGCCTCGCCGCGGCCCCGAGATCACCGAGATCGGCTAATGCCGAGCTTTTCGCATCATCCGAGCGCGCTCGTGGTTCCCGAGGAGCATCCGATTGCTCCCGGCTACCCCGAGCGCTTTCGCGTGCGCCTCGCCGGTCGCGTGGAGCAGGTATGGCTGCCTGCGCTGCAGGATAAGCCGATGTACCGTGCCGAGCTGGTGGTGGCCAAGTCGAAGCCCCTGCAGTGGTCGAGTCCGCTGGCGCTGATTGGTATGCCGATTGTGGAGCCGCCCGGTGAGGATTTTGAGGAGGAATCCGAGGACCCCGAGAAGCAGCACCATCTGAACACGGCCTCGCTGGCCACGGTCACCTCGCAGCTGGAAACCGTGGATGTGGCTTTTCCCTCCTACCCGCCGTTCAACTACGGCGACCGGGTGATACTCAAGTGGCAGGGCCAGCAGATGGTGCCGGGCGTCCTCGCCGGTGCGCTCCTGCGCTGTTCGGGCGTGGTGTCGATTCGAGCGAACCAGCCGATTATTTACAATCCGCGCTACGAGATTGTGCCGCAATTCTTTGTGGAGAAGGGATAACATGAGCTCCGAGCCGACCAACCCCGACCGGGAGGCCGAGAAGACCGCGCGCGAAACCGTGCCCGCATCCGCCGCACAGCAGAGCCGGGCGAGCGAGCGGAACGAGGCCTCCGAATCCTCCAAATCGTCCGAGTCGCCGCACCAGTTCGCGCAGGCGGTGAGCGCCTCCATGAGCGCGAACATGCGCCGCACCGCCAACGGTGACGTGGATGTTCTGCACGCCATCGGCGGTTGGCGCGGCCTGGTGGAATCATCTCTGCCCGCGGTGGCGTTCCTGGTGTTGTTTACCGTGACGAAGGAACTGAACCTTTCGCTGATTGCCGCGCTGGTCGCGGCCGCCGCCTTCACCCTGATTCGCCTGGTGCAGGGGTCCAAGCTGGTGAGCGCCCTGACCGGTCTGGTGGGCGTGGCGATTTGTGCTTTCGCGGCCTACCGCACGGGTAACGCGAGCGACTACTTTGTGGTTGGTTTCTGGACGAACGGCCTGTATTCGCTGGGGTACCTGGTGTCCATGGCGGTGCGTTGGCCGATTACGGGCCTGATTTTCGGCGTGATTCGCGGCGAGGGCCTGACCTGGCGGAAGAACCCGGTGCGGGTGCGCCAGTACATGCTGGCCACCTGGATCATTACGATCCTGATGCTTCTGCGCCTGGCGGTGCAGATGCCCCTGTACTTTGCCAACGCGGTGGAGGCGCTGGGCGCCACCCGCCTGATTATGGGCCTGCCGCTGTACGCTTTGGGCGTGTGGCTGGCCTGGCGCGTTTCGGCCCCCGGCGAGGCGAGCCCGGGCGAGGCCGCCGAGGCTCGCGATGCCGAAGAAGCTGAAGCACCTGAGACCGCTAATAGCGCTGACAGCGCTGAGGGCTCTGAAAACCGCTAAAACACACCCCGCACCTTCGTAGAGAAGGCTTCATAGAAGATAAGGCGAAAGCCCCGGTCCGTAAGGGGATCGGGGCTTTCGCATCCTCAAATTTAGGGGATAACCACGCCGCGCAAGTCTACGCGAAGAGAGCGCGAATCTGATCCTCACCGGCAATCGTCGTGATGAAGAACAGCTCGTCGCCGCCCTCGAGCACGACGTCGGGGCTCGGCGGAATCGGGGCGCCATCGCGCAGAATCGCGGTGAGTACCGTATCGGCCGGCCACTGCACGTGGTCGACACGGTAACCGATGATGGGGTGATCCTCCGGCACAGTGTACTCGGCCAGGGTCGCGCCACCGGCCTGCAGGGTCAGCAGACGCACGACGTCGCCCACCTCCACGGCCTCCTCAACCAGCGCGGTCATCAGGCGCGGGGTGGACACGGCCACATCCACGCCCCAGGAGTCGTCGAAGAGCCACTCGTTGCGGGGGTTATTCACGCGGGCCACGGTGCGCGGCACGCCGAACTCGCTGCGCACCAGCAGGGAGATCATCAGGTTTGCCTTGTCGTCACCGGTTGCGGCAACGACCACGTCCGCCTTGTTCGGGTGCACCTGGCGCAGCACGGACAGCTCGCAGGCGTCACCAATATGCCAGCGCACGCCGGGCAAATCGGCGCGCTTCTTGACTTCGGGCTTGGAATCGATGATGGTCACGTCGTGGCCGTTCATCATGAGCTCCTTGGCAATCGATGCACCCACGGAACCGGCACCGACGATGAGTACCTTCATTACTTCTCCTTAGGGTTCGGGCGCTGGCGGCCAAAGAGCTGGCGGGGATCGGGCAGAGAGGGGGTCCCGGATCCAGGGGTGGCCTTACTCGTGGCGGAACGCAACCAGTCCATATTCGCGTCGGTGCGGTACTCCACCTCGTCGTCCTCGGTGCGCGGCGGGCGCGAAAGAATACGCGTCACATCGGCGACGTCGTCGGTACGCATCATCACGTGCACGCTATCACCCTGCTGGTAGGCGCTATCGGGGCGGGGGAGCATACCCTCACCAAAGCGGGTGATGTAGGCGATGCGCACCCCGGCGGCACGCTCAATGTCGACGAGCGCGTGGCCGGCCCAGCCGTCATCCAGCGGAATCTCGGTGAGCATGAGGCGGCCCGAAGGCTCACGGAAATCACCCTTCAGCGCCTGCTCGGGCAGCAGACGGCGCAACACCTGATCGGTAGACCAACGCACCGAGGCCACCGTGGGGATGCCCATGCGCTGGAAGAATTCGGCGCGGTTGGGATCGTACACGCGAGCCACCACGTTCTTCACCTTGAACAGCTCGCGAGCCACACGCGCGGCAATGATGTTCGAGTTATCACCCGATGAGACGGCCGCAAAGGCGTAGGCCTCGGTAATTCCGGCGCGCTTGAGGGTCTCCTGATCGAAACCCACACCGGTCACCAGCTGACCCTCAAAACCCTTGCGCAGCGGCTGGAAGGCGCGCTCATCCTGATCGATGACGGCAACCGTGTGCCCGGAGGCCTCCAGCGTGCGGGCCAGCATGACGCCCACGCGCCCGGCGCCCATGATGACAAAGTGAGGCATGCTTCTCTCCATGTGTTGATGACGCGCTTTAACGCATACCCTTCCAGTGTAATTGAACCGCTCATTGAATTGAGCTTTGGGGCCCGGGAAGATAGCCTTAATAGGTGAGAAATCGTTGGGACAGGATGCGCATCGCCCTGATCGGTCGACCGGTCAGCACGCGGAACCTTTCGGCAGTGACCCTGCCGAAGCGGTACGCCCTGCCCCTTTTTGGCGCCGACGGCATCTCCTCGGTGGCCTACGCCGCCGACCAGACGATTCTGACCCTGGCCGCGGCGGGTGCTTCGGCGCTCGCGTTCTCCCCCTGGGTTGGCCTGGCGGTCGCCCTGGTGGGGCTGGTGGTCATCGGCACCTACCGCTACAACATCAGCCAGATTGCCGCCGAGGGTGATATTCAGCTGGTGCACAAGAAGCTGGGCGCGTTACCCGCGGTCATGATGGGTGCCTCCTCGCTCATGGACTACATGCTGACGGTGTCGGTGTCCATGTCTTCGGCGGCTACATTCCTCGTGGCCCTGTACCCCGAGATTCAGGATTGGCGCACGACGATTGCGGTGCTGCTCATCCTGGCTCTGACGCTCACGGCCCTGCGTGGTCTGCAGCTCATGGGCAAGATTGCTCACTGGCCGCTGTACATCTTCCTGGCGCTACTGGGAATCACCCTGATTATCGGTTGGGTGCGTGCCTCCGTGGGCGCCCTGCCCGTGGCCGAATCCGCCGGCTACGCCATCGTGCCGGAGCTAGGCAGCAACGCCACCGAAGGCGTGGCGCTCATGCTGCTACTGGCACGCTCCTTCTCGGGAGGCGCGGTTGCCTTCTCCGGCGTGTCGACGATTTCCAATTCGGTCCGCTACTTCCGCCCGCCCAAGAAGTACAACGCGGCCCTGACCATGATGATGATGGGCATCATCACCTCCGTTCTGCTGGTGGGCCTGTTGAGCCTGGCCTACCTCACGCATGTGCACATGGTGCATGACACGACCCAATTCCTCTTCATCGACGGGCGCGCGCCGGGGGAGTACTTCCACCAGAAGCCCGCCCTCTACCAGGTGGCTCTCGCGGTGTACCGCGACACCCCGATTTACGCGCAGCTGCTGGTGTTTGCGACCGTGGGTGTGCTGATTATCGCTTCGATTACCGCGTTCACCGGCTTCCCCATGATCGCCTCCTCCCTGGCGGACTACCAGTACCTGCCCGTCTTCTTCCGCAGCGTGGATTCCCGCGGCCTGTACACCAACGGCGCGCTGACCCTCGCGGGCTTCTCGACGATACTCACCGTGCTCTTCGGCTCGGATGTCTACTCCCTGATTCAGCTGTACATTGTGGGTATGTGTATCTCCATGGCCATGGTGCAGCTGGCCGTGGTGCGTTACCGCATGCGCCTGCTGCGCGTTACCCTGGCCCAGATGCCCCGCCGCGCGCTCCTGCGCGATATCGCGGTGTCCGCCCTGGGCGTGACCGTCACCGCCGCTGTACTCGTTGTGGTGATCGTCACGAAGCTCGGTGCCGGCGCCTGGCTCTCCCTTGGAATGATTGCCCTCATGGTTGGAGGTATGATGCTCACTCACCGCCGTTACGCCACGGTTGACGAAGCCATGGACATACCGCTGAACGCCGAGTCCGTGGCGGATGTGGCGGCCCTGCCCTCGCGCGTGCACGCCATCGTGTACGTGGAACGCGTGCGCAGGCCCGCGGTGCGTGCCCTCTCGTATGCGCGCGCCTCGCGTCCCTCGACGATTGAGGCGCTCACCGTCAACAACGACCGCGCGGCTCTCGAGGTCGTGAAGAACCGCTGGTACGCCCTCGACATCCCAGTGCCGCTGTCGGTCATCGACTCGCCCTACCGCGATACCGTGCAGGCAGTGGTCTCGTACATTCGCCGCCGCCGCAAGAAGTCGCCGCGCGACATCCTGGTCGTGTACCTGCCCGAATTCGTGGTGGATCACTGGTGGCAGCGTATTCTGCACCGCCGCACCGTGCGCCGCCTCAAGAAGGCGCTGCTTCATGAGTCTGGCGTGATGACCGCGACCGTGCCGTGGGCCATGCACGAGGACGAAGTGTACGACGAAATCTTCGACCAGCGCCTGCAGACCGAAGAGGTCGTCGAGGAGGCGACCACCCCGGGGGAGAACCCCGCCCTGGCACCGAACGTCACCCGCCCCGCCGGCGGCGGCCGAGAGCTCACCCAGAGCAACCGTCACGCGGTCTACCGCGGCCGATTGCACGAGGATTCTGCATCCTAAGCTACGCGGGGGAGCGCAGCTTCCCGAGAAAACGGCGGCCCCGAAGAGCCGCGCTGAAACACGAAGGGACCGCGCTGAAACACGAAGGGACCGCGCTGAAACACGAAGGGACCGCGCTGAACGGCTCGCCCTATTGCCTTGCTACAAGCACCTGCTACAAACGCCCCGGACCGGCACGGTGAGGGCTTCACCGCACTTCACCCCCGGGGGAGCGTCGAAACCCGAGACCCCGAATATTTCGGTGTAAAATGGTTCACATTAAGTGATGATTAGGAGACAACGTCGTGACTCAACACACCACTGACCCCGCTGCCGCCTCCACAGAAGCAGGTGGTTACAGCGTCGGCCAAGTCCTCACCGTCACCTGTGAAGCACCCGCCCACGGAGGCTCCTTCGTCGCCCGCACCGCAGAGGGCGTCATCTTCGTTCGCCACGGCGTTGTCGGCGAGCAGGCTCGCGTGCGCATCACCTCCATCGGCCCCAAGCGCCGTTACTACTTCGCGGACGTCATCGACGTTCCCGTGCCCTCCCTTGCCCGCCGCCCCCACCCCTGGATTCAGGCCGATGCGATCGCCAGCGCCGAGGAACGCGCCGCCGCAACCGGTGTGCCAGAGCTGCTGGGCGGCATGGAGTACGGTCACCTCGCGCTGGATGAGCAGCGCCGCTACAAGACCGATATTGTGCGCACCCAGATTCACCGTCTGGGCGGCCTGCCGCTGACCTCTCCGCTACTGACGAACCTGACCGTCGAGGAGCTGCCCCTGCGCGATAACTCCGAGGGGCTGTCGTGGCGAACCCGCGTGCGCTACGCCGTGGCCCGCGTGCGTGAGGAAAACGCAGAGGGCCGACCCGTCGTGACCTGGCGCGTCGCCATGCACCCGTACCACGCCTCCTCGCCGGTCCCGGTCGTTGATTTTCCGCTTGCGGCCAGGGAGTTGCGCGACCTGCACCTGGAGCAGCTGAACCTGCGCGGTGTGCGCGAGGTGGAGGCGACCGTCTCCTCCCGCGGCCGGGTGCTACTGCAATTCATCGTGGACCCGCGCTTCTCGATTGATGAGATTGCGCGCGCGGTGGAGGAGCAGGCCACCGAGGCCTGGGGACTGCTCGCCAAGCGTAAGGTGTCCCTCTACTTCACGCCGGAGTCGTCCTCGAACGGCAAGCCCAAGCGTCGCCGCCCCGGAGCCTCCCACGCACCCTACCGCCGCGTGGAGGAAAGCGACCGCCTGCTCGGTGCCGGCCTGCGTTCGGTGACCGAGGAGGTGACCTTCGGCCCCCGCCGCTTCAGCTACCAGGTCTCGGCCGGCGGATTCTGGCAGATTCACCGTTCGGCTCCTTCGACCATGATTGCGGCGATGCTGACCATGCTGCGCCCGCAGGAGGGCGAGTGCGCCCTCGACCTGTACGCCGGAGCGGGCCTGTTCACCGCGGCCCTGGCCGATGCGGTGGGCCCCACCGGAACGGTCATCAGCATCGAGGGTTCTCCCGTGACCCACAAGGACGCCCGCTCCAACTTTGCGCCCGACGGATGCTCCCGCACCGATAACTCGGCGCAGACCCGCATTGAGGTGATTCGCGGTGACGTGGCGCGCCACCTGGTCGACCTGAAGACCGCCCGCGACTTCGAGCAGATCCCGCCGATTGACGCCGTGGTTCTGGACCCCTCGCGTGAGGGTGCCAACCGCACCACCCTGGAGCGCCTGGACGCTCTGGATCCCGGTCGCATCCTGTACGTGGCCTGCGACCCGGCAGCCCTGGGGCGCGACACCGGTATTCTGCGTGAACTCGGCTGGGATATGGTGCAGCTGCGGGCCTTCGACATGTACCCGAACACGCACCACGTTGAGAGCGTGGCGCTCTTCGAGCGGGCACCGGCAAAGCCTCGCCCGCGTCGTCGCCGCAAGTAGGCGGCGGGTTAGCCGAGGCTCGTCCTTCGACAGAGGAGGGCGGGGCGCGGGCCGGCGTTCGATTGGCGGCAGACCTGCCCGGGGCGCCGTCGGAAAAGGGGAGAGCTCGTCTCACCTGACGGTGACGCGAATCTGATTTTTGGTCCCTTAAAAGGTAAAATCATTGGAGAACCAACGCACGGAATGAGCCGTGCCCTGAACCCTTGAGGAGTGTGGGTGTATGTCTGCTGAAAATGCGTCGCCGCAGGAGAACAACCCGAAGGCCGCCACCCCCGGAGCACCCACCGTAGATTACAGCCTTGGCGATGGCCACACGGCCCGCCTGCTGCCCGGCATCAAGGACCCCTCCGACCTGCGCAACCTGAGCTACGAGCAGCTGGAGGAGCTTTCCAACGAGATCCGCCAGTTCATCGTGACGAACGTTTCGGCAACCGGCGGCCATCTGGGCCCGAACCTGGGCGTTGTGGAGCTGACCCTCGGCATCCACCGCATTTTCGATTCCCCCAAGGACAACATCCTCTTTGACACCGGCCACCAGTCCTACGTGCACAAGCTCGTGACCGGCCGTCATGCGTTTAAGACTCTGCGCCAGAAGGGCGGCCTCTCGGGCTACCCCGACCGCAACGAGTCCAAGCACGATATTATTGCCTCCTCGCACGCCTCCAGCTCTATCTCCTGGGCCGACGGCATTTCGCGCGCCAACCGTATTAACGGTGAGGACGACCGCTACACCGTCGTGCTCATCGGCGACGGCGCGCTCACCGGCGGCATGGCCTGGGAGGCCGTGAACAACATCGCCGCCGACCGTAGCCGCAAGGTCGTAATCATCGTGAACGATAACGGCCGCTCCTACGCGCCTACCATCGGCGGCTTCGCCAACCAGCTTTCCGAGCTCAAGCACGGCGTGCAGCAGCAGGTGGACCGCGTTCGCCTGGACCACCGCTACGACCGTGCCCTCGACGCGGTGCGCGTGGGTCTGCAGCGGGGTGGCGCCCTGGGCCAGATGATTTACCGAGGCCTGCACGGCATGAAGGCCGGCATCAAGGATGTGGTGGTGCCCAAGGGTATCTTCGAGGAACTCGGCATGAAGTACGTGGGCCCCATCGACGGCCACGATCAGCAGGCTGTGGAGAACGCCCTGACCGCCGCGAAGAACTACGCGGGCCCGGTCATCGTGCACGCCATCACCGAGAAGGGCCACGGTTACGCGCCCGCCCGCGCGAACAAGGACGACCAGTTCCACGCGGTCGGCCCGATTGACCCGCTGACCGGTAATGCCGTCTCCAAGAGCACCGCCGAGTCCTGGACCAGCGTCTTTGGCCGTGAGATTGCAGATATTGCGGATGAGCAGGAGAACGTCGTCGGCATCACCGGCGCTATGCTCATTCCCGTGGGTCTGCGCGAGTTCCAGAAGCGCCACCCCGACCGCGTGATTGACGTGGGCATCGCCGAGCAGCACGCCATCGCCATGAGCGCGGGCCTCGCCTACGGCGGCATGCATCCGGTCGTCGCGCTCTACGCAACCTTCCTGAACCGCGGTTTCGACCAGCTGCTCATGGATGTGGCACTGCACAAGGCCGGCGTGACCGTGGTCCTGGACCGCTCCGGCATCACCGGCCCCGACGGCGCAAGCCACCACGGCATGTGGGACTTGGCGATGCTGCAGTTCATCCCCGGGCTGCACCTGGCCGCCCCGCGTGACGCCGCAACCCTGCGCGAGGAGCTGCGCGAAGCCGTAGCCATCAACGACGCGCCCACCGTGATTCGCTACCCCAAGGGCTCCGTGGGCGAGGACATCCCCGCTATTGAGCGCCGCGCCGACGGTGTAGACGTTCTGGCCCGCACCGGCGAACCGCATCCCGAGACCGGCCAGCGCGACGTGCTCTTCGTGGCCGTGGGCGCCATGGCCCGCGTGGCCCTGGAGGTTTCCGAGATTCTGGCCGCAGAGGACATTGAGTCCACCGTGATTGACCCGCGCTGGATCATTCCCGTTCCCTCCTCCGTCGTGGAGCTGGCCCGTGACCACCGCATCGTGGTGACCATCGAGGACGGCGTGCGTTCCGGCGGTGTGGGTGCGCGCATCCGACAGGAGATGCGCGAGGCCGGCGTCGATACGGCCCTGAGCGAGCTGGGTCTGCCCGCAGAGTTCATCCCGCACGCATCGCGCGAGCAGATTCTGGAAGAGGTTGGCCTGACCCCCGAGCGAATCGCCGCGGATGTGCGTGCCCAGCTGGCCGGCGACAAGGTGCCCTTCGCCCGTGAGGAGGGCCAGAAGCCCCGCCACACCGCGTAGCCGTAACGCGTAAAAGTTAGAGACGCAGAAAACCCAGCTACCCCGACCGGGTAGCTGGGTTTTCTGTGTTTTCAACGGTGCACTTCAAGAGCGTAATTCAACAGTGCACTTCAACAGCACACGAAACTAAAACGAGGCAGAGGCCGGCCCTAGCTGTTGTTTCCCACAAAGATACGGCCGTCTTTCACCTGCACCGAGTAGGTCTTCAGCGGGGTCTCCGCCGGGCCGTGCAGCACCGAACCGTCGGCGGTCGCGAACTCCGAACCATGGCAGGGGCACACGATGCGGTTCTAATCCTGCACCTGCAACTGGCACCCCTGGTGAGTGCACACGGGGCTGTACGCCTTGTACTGACCCTCGGACGGCTGGGCCACAATCACGGTCGTGGTGCCGCGGGTCAGCTTAGCGGCCTTACCCACGCCCACCGAAGACGCGGCTGCCATATCCACGGTTCCGTCGGGCGCGGTCACCGTCGTGCCGCCGCCCTCGGCACAGGAAGCCAGCGCCGCGGTGGAGGCCAGGGCCCCGGTCACCAGGGTCGCACGGCGCGAAAACAGACGGGACGAGGCCCTCTCGGCATCCGACGCAAGGTCGGTTTCGGCAGTCGCCGCGGGCTTGACCGAAGCGGACTGCTCCTGAACGCTCGCCTGCCGGCAGCAGGAACAATTCTGAGAAGTAGACATAAATCCTCTTTCGTTGAGCGAAAGCTAACCCAAATGCTTCGCGAATACCGGCGCGATCGCGGGGGCGACCAGACCGGTCTGCCAAGGGCGTGCGCCGTAGGCGGCCAGCGCATCCCGCAGGGACTGCTCGTCGTGACGGGCCGGCGGCTCCCAGCACAGTCGACGCACGTAATCGGTCGTAATCAGGTTCTGCGCCGGAATCGTCAGGCGCTCGGAGAGGTCGTCAATTACCTGGCGAACCTCGGTAAACAGCGCAAGATTCTCGGGGCGCTTCGACTCCCACGCCTTCAGCGGGGGAGGGGCGGTCGAGGGCAGGGTGTACGGCACCGCGTTCTCGCCGCGGGCTGCGGATGCGATAGCGCGCACCCAGCGGGGACCCTCACGGCGCAGGCCGCGCGTCTGAAAACCGGGGATGGCCATCACGGCCGGCACGTTGCGGGGCATGGTGCGGGCCGCCTCAATCAACGCGGAATCGGGTAGTAGCCGCTTCGAATCGATGTCCTTCTTGCGGGCCAGCGAATCGCGTTCAACCCACAGGTTACGCAGCGCCGTCAGCTGTTTGACCGACCGCAGGGCAGTGCGGCCCTTCGTCTTGCGCCAACGCTCCGGCTGGTCCGTGGGGTCCTTCACCGGTGATGCGCACAGGTACGCAAACTCCTCTTGAGCGTACTGCAGCTTGCCCTGCTTGCGGAGTAGCTCCTCCAAGGCGTCGCGCAGGTCGATGAGCACGTCAACGTCCAGCAGCGCGTAGTTCAGCCACGACTCCGGCAGGGGACGGTGCGACCAGTCCTCCTTCGAATGCTTCTTCTCCAGCCTGTAGCCCAGAAGCTCCTCAACCGTCGCGCCCAGATTCACGCGTTTCAGGCCCGCCAGGCGAGCACCCAGCTCGGTATCGAATAGACGCTTGGGGCGCATGCCCAGCATGTCGAGGCTCGGGAAGTCCTGGATCGCCGCGTGAATCACCCACTCGGCGTCGGCCAGCGCATCATTAATGATGCGCAGGTCAGAGAAGGCTTCCGGATCGATCAGGTACAGCTTGTCCTCGCGCTTAAGCTGCACCAGGAACGCGCGCGAACCGTAACGGATACCCTGCGCGCGCTCGGTATCAACGGCCACCGGGCCGGAGGCCGCCGCCAGCGACTCGGCGGCTCGGCGCAAACCGCTCTCGGTGTTAATCAGCGTGGGAATCGGCGTCGAAGGGGTGTTCAGCGGAACAACCTCGGGAACCTCAATATCCTGAAGGGTCAGCGAACCGTTCGCTTTAGCTGCGCTACTCATGGAACCATCCTCTTCTGACGCTCAGGTGTTGTACATGTAAATCGCCCCGGGCACGCCACACCGGCCCCCAAAGGCACTAGGCCATTCTACCCGTCCCGGCTGAGAGGCTCGAATTAGGGGAATTTGGGTGGCCCCGGGGCCGCTTCTGGATGCTATTCCTCTTCGGCCTTTTCGTTCTCGGCCGGGGTGAGGGTTAGGCACACCGAGTTAATGCAGTAGCGCAGGTCTGTGGGGGTGGGGTAGCCCTCACCCTCGAATACGTGGCCCAGGTGCGAGTCGCAGGCGGCGCATCGCACCTCGACGCGGCGCATGCCGAACGTCGTGTCTTCCAGGTAGCGCACGCGGTCCTCGGCCAGGGGAGCGAAGAACGACGGCCAGCCGCAGTGCGAGTCGAACTTCTGGTCTGAGCGGAACAGCTCCGTGCCGCAGGCCCGGCAGGAGTAGATGCCTTCGGCGTGTGTGTTCCAGTACTCGCCCGTGAAGGGACGCTCCGTGCCGCCCTCGCGCAGCACCGCATATTCTTCGGGGCGGAGGACTTCACGCCAATTCTTTGCGATGGTGCCGACACCCGGCAACGAGTTACCCATGGGGTTCTCCTTTAAATCGTTGATCTGTACATTAAATCGTTGATCTGTACACATGCATAACGCGGCGGTGGAGGAGTATATTTCCTCAACCGCCGCGGTGCGCAGCCTGTTCCGATATGTTCTGTCGCGGGGCAGCACGAGGCTGTTAGGCGCGGATATCTGCGTACTTTCCGTTGGTGAGCTTCAGCAGGTCGTCGGGGGCGAGCTCGACGTCCAGTCCACGCTTGCCTCCGGACACCATGATGATATCGAAGAGCTGGGCGCTTTCGTCCAGGAGGGTGGGGGAGGGGGTCTTCTGGCCCAGCGGGGAGATGCCGCCGACCACGTAGCCGGTGCGGCGTTCGGCGACCTTCGGGTCGCACATGGAGGCGTTCTTCCAGCCCAGGGCAGCGGCGGCAGCCTTAATGTTCAGCTTGCCGGAGACGGGGACGATTGCGACCGCGAATTCCTTTTCGTGCACGATCAGCAGGGTCTTGAAGACCTGTTCCTCGGATGCGCCGAGGTTCTTCGCAGCCTCTTCGCCGAAGGAGGTTACGCCCTCAACGTGCTCGTATTCGCGCATCTGGAAGGGGGTGTTCGTCTCGGTCAGCAGTGCTACGGCGGCGGTTGCTGCGCCGCTCTTCTTACCTTTAGTTTTCTTAGCCATAGATACCATTTTACGGAAGTCACCATGCGCCGTTACGCGCCGAGAAGCCACATGTGTTTCGAAAAGCCACCAAAGAAGTGGCTTCTCGGCAAACATGTGGCTTCTCAATGGTTATGGGGTTATTTCAGTAGCCCTTTTTCCTTCAGCTGCTCTTGAGAAAGCAACGACAGTCCAAAATCCATCTGATTTGTCTACGTTCTGAGGTAGCCTTTAGGCTCCCTTTTTTCTTAGTAAATACCGATGAGTAATTGCATGCCAAGACTAGTCAGGATGATAGCAATCCAGCAAAGGGCTCCAAGAAGAATGGATTTTCCACTGGATTTGATCATAGCAACGAGGTTAGTTTTGAGACCAATAGCACTCATAGCCATGATGATGAGGAATTTGGAGAGCTGTTTGAGAGGTGAAAAGAAGCTATTGCTAACACCAAAAGAAGTAAGGACGGTAGTTAGCAGAGAAGCTAGGATGAAGTAGAGAATGAAAACGGGGAAGATTTTTTTAAGCTTTACTCCTTGGTTGTTGTCTTGTTGACGGCTTTGCCAATAGGAGAGGAAGAGAGTAATAGGGATAATAGCTAAGGTACGAGTCAGTTTGACAATGGTTGCAGATTCTAGAGTATTGGTATGATACAGACTATCCCAGGCGCTAGCTGTGGCTGTTACAGAGGAAGTATCGTTGACCGCAGTACCCGCAAAGAGAGCAAAACCTTCGTTGGAAAGATGGAGCCAAGAACCTAGAGTTGGAAAGATAAGAGCTGCCAAGACATTGAAGAAAAAGATAACAGAAATGGCTTGGGCTACTTCTTTTTCCTTGGCGTGAATAACAGGAGCAGTCGCTGCAATGGCAGAACCGCCACAGATAGAAGATCCAACTCCAATCAAGGTAGCTAGCTTTGTATCAAGCTTAAAAAAGCGTTGGAAAAAGAAAGCTATAATCAAAGCAATTGAAATAGTTGAAAGGATAACAGGAAGGGAAGATTTTCCAACTGCGAAAACTTGTGAGATATTGAGTCCAAACCCAAGCAAAATAACAGCATACTGAAGCAGTTTTTTAGAGCTATAAGTCAAACCGGCATCCAGTTGTGCATAGGAAGCGAGAAAGGGATGGAGAATCATTCCGATAAAAATGGCGAAAACAGGTGCTCCCACAATAGGCAGAAATCCTCCTAAAACCCAAGAGATGATAGAAATGATCAGACAGACTGACAATCCTGCCCAATTTTTTGATAGAAATGACATAAAAACCTCCGAAAATAAATACTCCTTATTATAACATTATTTGTCAGAAAATTAAAATAGAAAGTAGGAATACAGACCCAGCCCAAAACACACTCCACCTCAGCCTCCGCGCTGATAAAGGCCTTCGATATCCTTGAGGAACTTAATATCCTTCTCGTAGGTATCCAGCATATAGGGCCATACATACTGCATGTCACCGGTCTGAATACCGTAGTTACGGGCTCTGACCCAATCGGTCATCATCTCACGAAGACCAGCAAAGGTTTCAGGGTACTGTTGCGGCTTAGCCTTCGGAAGAGGGACGTTTTGAGCTATACCATATGCATCAGCTTTGCGGTACTTGCCGTCGGGTGCCTTTGATCCGCCGGAATAGCCGCGGGTAATGACCGGGCTCGGAGTAGCGGAAGCAGAAGTAGCGTTAGATGCTGCCGCAGACGCCGAGGCGGTTTCGCTCGGCGCTGCGGAGGTGGTGGCTGCCGCCTCGTTATTTGCCTGATGGCCGCATGCCGCAAGCAGGGCACCAAGACCCAGAAGGGTACCGCCGCTCAGCATTGCGCGGCGGGTAAAAAGGTTGGAAGTCATGGAATTGTATTCCTCATATCGGTGTGGTGTGTGAAGAGATGGGGGGGGGCTGGTTAGAAACCGGAAGACTAACCAACCGAAGGGAAGAACCCCGATAGATGAGAAGCCACATGTGTTTCGAAAAGCCACCAAAGAAGTGGCTTCTCGGCAAACATGTGGCTTCTCAACGTAAGACCCGCGGCGGACTTTACATGTCGGGCCAGTCGCGGTGCAGTGAATACTCTGTGTCCCCGTCACCGTTATCGTTGAGGTGCCAGCGCTGACCGGTACGAATATCGGCCTTGCGTAGGCGCGGGTTCGGGTTATCCTTCTTGCCCATCGTCGGGTCGTTCTTGCAGCCCCAACGAGTGTCGTCTTCATCGCAGGTGCCGGCCACGCGTCCCACATCAACCCACCACACACGAATCAGTAGCGGGTCGACAGTTTCCTTCGTCAACACGACATCCAGGGCCTGCCAATTGCCGCCGTTCACCCGGAAACGACCAGAGTAAGACACTGTTGCGTAGGCGTGGAAATTACCCGAACGCTTATACACATAACTGGTGGCGGTCTTGCGTGACTCTTCGCCGCGTGCCCTGCTAACCGGCTTACCCATGGTGTAGAAAGTATCCTCGTCACCGTTGCCGTACTGGACAGTCATCTGTACCGGATAAGACTCGATTTCTACGTGGCCGATCATGAGGTCGCCTTCCCAGTGTGCGGTGGGTGCGTCGACGTAGAAGTTGACGGCCTGGTTCTTGTAGACGTTGGGGTTGTTTTCGCCGAGGCCGGTGCCGAGGTTGTAGGACTGCTTCAAAACAGGGGCCTGGATGTTGGTGTTAGCGAATTGGTCCTCGATTTCTTGGAGCATTTCTTCGATAGTGGGTCCCTTGGGGGTTTCTTTGGGGTTGGTGGGGGTGAGGGTTTTAGTATCGTTGGGTTGGCAGTATGTTGAGAACCCGGTTTTTAGGTTGTAGTTTGCAGCTTCGCCGGTTGCGGGTTGTTCTAGGACGCGTATGGGTTTACCCGGACGCTGGTCCTCGGAGTAGCATTCAGCATCGCCCGCTCTGCGCGCGGCGTGGGAGGTCATATGGTAGACCTGCCCCATACCGTCAACTGTTTTAGGATGTTCTTTATCCCAGGCCTGCCGCGATGCTTCCACTGAAGTCGTGGAGGCAGTATTACCGTCTGAAATGTCTACCTGTCGAGAATGGTCAGTAGTTCTGGAACGCTTCGTGTGGTT
>ERZ1674276.34-NODE-34-length-28208-cov-8.759422_pt1 | contig 28208 bp, 22 predicted proteins | sample MGYA00581194_ERZ1674276 | MGnify/ENA primary metagenome ERZ1674276 (study PRJEB41354, sample SAMEA4873337) | human saliva metagenome | biome: human-associated habitat [ENVO:00009003]; feature: mouth environment [ENVO:08000002]; material: saliva material...
GCCAACGTACGACCAAGCTCATCTTAGCTACCTGTCTTGCCTGCCTTCTTGCTTATTTTCTCAATCTTTCCTCAGCAGTTTCGGCCGGAATCATCGCTCTCTTGAGCCTATCTGATACGCGTAGAAGTACCTTAAAACTGGCCCGCAATCGGCTTTTTTCTATGCTTCTAGCTCTGGCTATTGGCGTTTTGGCTTTTCACTTGAGCGGATTTCATATCTGGAGCCTTGGCCTCTATCTGGCTCTTTATGTTCCCCTAGCCTACAAGATGGGCTGGGAAATTGGCATCACACCAAGCAGCGTTTTGGTTAGCCATCTCTTGGTTCAAGAGTCAACCTCTCCAGACCTTCTAGTCAATGAATTCCTTCTCTTTGCTATCGGTACAGGATTTGCTTTACTAGTCAATCTCTATATGCCTTCACGACAAGAGGAAATCCAGCACTACCACACATTGGTAGAAGAAAAGTTAAAAGATATTCTCCAGCGCTTTAAATATTATTTATCCAGAGGGGATGGACGCAACCGAGCACAGCTAGTAGAAGAATTGGACACACTTTTAGAAGAAGCCCTCAGACTGGTCTATCTAGATCACTCTGACCACCTCTTTCACCAGACCGATTACCATATCCACTACTTTGAGATGAGACAGCGACAAAGCCGTATCCTGCGAAATATGGCCCAGCAAATCAACACCTGTCACCTAGCTGCCAGTGAAAGTCTGATTTTGGCCCAACTCTTTTCAAAAATTGCAGGGCAACTGAGCCAGACCAATCCTGCTTCTGATTTGCTAGATGAAATTGAACGCTATCTGGAAGTCTTCCGTAACCGCAGTCTGCCCAAGACAAGAGAAGAATTTGAAACCCGTGCCACACTTCTTCAACTCCTACGTGAAGCAAAAACCTTCATCCAAGTGAAAGTTGACTTTTATCAAAAATATGAACAGTAAAAAAGAGAAAACTTCAGACCAATCACAAAATGTGAATATCTGAAGTTTTCTTTTATTTGTAAGTTATTACCATAAAGGCTAATAGTAAAACGAATAAGGCCACACTCACTAATAAAGTAAGCACCTTTACCAAAGTATTGCTCTGCCAGTAACTTGGTTTACCAATATTACTGGTGGCATCCATGGAAAAGAGTTGATTTTGACGGGGTTGTATGGTTACCAATACAATCAAAGCAAGAGATAGGATAATAGCTAAAACAATCAGTATTTCAATCATAGACCTACCTCAAAATTCCCAGCAAAGTAAAGAGCAAACCAATCAGAATCATTAAACCCAAGAGGAGTGAAAAAGTCTTACTAATCTTTTCCCCTCTGGTTTCTTTTTCCTTCTTGATAGGTTTTTGTTTCAACTCTTCCATGCGACCTTCAACGTCTTTGTAAAATAAATCTTCGTCTGACATGTTAGCCTCCTAAAACAGTTTGCATGGTTTCCTGATAACGCACCAAGTCAACATAATTTGCATGTTGACCTTGTTTACCAAGTGCCTGACGCATTTGATCAACATCTGAAAGGGCCAGTTTCATGGTCTCAACCAAAGCAGAAACTTCACTACTTTCAAATAGATGATCAGGAGCGATATAGAGTCTATTGTGCACTGTCTGATTAAATCCAAGAATCAAGAGATTATGTTCAAAGGCCTGACGTACTGCCTGCAATAACTCATTGCTATGGTTTATATCCAAATAAATATCCGACAGTTGATAGAGCTCCTGAATCTTCTGTGGACTAGCGTTCTGGTAAAGGACCACATTAGGATAGCGAAGCATGTCTAAGAGCTTAGAAGACATCTCTGTCACCGCTGCGATACGGAAGGTGACATCAGGCAAGGCTTCTACGATTGCTTCCACTTGCTCAATCTGATCTGAATTAGTCAAGATTAAGGCATCTCGTCTTAGGAAATTATCACGTTTAAACTGATAATGGTAACCCAAATGCACAAACTGAGTATGGTATTTCTCGTCAGTCAACTCTAAAGCACGTTCATAAGTTGCCTTGTTTGGAATGATAATCTTCTTAGTGCGCACATCATCACTCTCTAAAATCAACTGCATATTGCCTGGAATGGCATCATAGAGAGGTTCCTGCCAAACCAAAACATCTGAGCCAGATTTATCTGGATGATGGAAGGAAACCAAGAAAGGAGTCGCTAGAGTATTAAAGATAAGCTGACTGGTATCTATTTCCAAATCTTGCAAAAAGAAGATGATAAATTCAACCTTATTTGCAAAGTAATGCATAGGTTGACCTGGTAAGGTCAATAAGATATCACCTGTCACATGGTTTTCAAGTAAAACCTCCTGACCATTGACATCTTGGTAAACTGTCATGATTGGCTCACTATCTGCACTATAGGTCGTTGTAGCAAAACAAGTTCCAAAGCGATTATAATGGTCAACCTGACGTACTCGACCTTCCAAGTCTTTCCAATCTATCTGTTTAACCAAGCGAGCCTGCATTCCATCAGCATAATGAATAAGAGCTCTCTCCTCTGTCCTATCTTCAATACGAGCAGACTGATTATTTCCTGAAATTTCCCAAAAAGCTGGAACAGGAACTTGGTTAAAATAAAGAGGTTTTCCCTTTTCATATCCTAGATAATAAGTAAAAGGAGATACCAGACCATCAGGCAGAAAACCATCTGCATCGATGACCACTCCAAGTTGAGAAAGACCAGTAGCTACTAGACTTTCATGTAAATCTCGACTTTCCTGACTATAACGATCATAAAGTTCAATCATGGAGCACCTCCTCTACTGTTTTCTTCCACTTTTCTAAAATTTCTTCGGTTAAGAAGCCTTCTGCAATTTGATAAGAATGAGCACGCATATCCGCCAAACGATTTTCTTGATACAATTGACAAATCTTAGTTGCATAAGCTTGCTTGATTTGGTCTTCTACATGGTCAGATGAACTTGGAATCAGATAACCATTTTGCCCATCTTCTATAAAGGTCTGATTACCATAAGGCACATCAAAACCGATTAAGGGTAGACCTGAACCAATAGCTTCCATCAAGGTCAAACCAAATCCTTCGCTGGTAGAAGCAGTCAAGTAGACCTCATACTGGCTATAAATCTGCGAAAGTTCGGCATGTCCCTTGAGTTGGATATAGTCCTCTGCCTTATGACTAGTAATAATGTCTCTAAGCAGAGAATCTTCTCCACCACTACCATAAATATCAAAGGTTAATTCAGGGATTTCCTTACGAGCCTCAATGACTGCTTTGACCAACCAATCGATGTGTTTTTCTTTGGCAAGACGTGAAGCCGTAATCAATGAAAATGGCTTACGCCCCTGACTTGACTCGGTCAAGGAATCAATACTTCCTACAGGAATGGTAACAACCTTTGGTTGGTGTTGTGTGTATTTGGCAAATTGCTCCTGCAACACTTCATTTTGTCTATCAGTTGATACAATAAAGAAGTCAACCTTATCCGCATTGGTAAACTGATAGTCATAATAGTTGTTCCAAAGGATATAATCCTCATTTGTAGCATTTTCACTATAATGCTCAGCATGAACAACTACCGCTAGATGCGCTACCTGCGCTTCCTCAAACACAACCTGTCCAATACCTGTCTCCCTATCGAGAATGACCAAATCAGACTTGTTCAAATTCAAGGATTTCATAAAGGCACGCATAAAGGCTTGCTTTCCATAGAAAATCTTATCCTTGAAACGATAAACTTCTTCCTTCCCTTGATTCATCAAGATATCATAGGCCGGAGTCCCGTCTTCATTGTAAAAAGTTCGTTGGTATAGGACTGCAACATTGTCCTTGGGAGCAAAGTATTCGCTACAATAACGCGTATAAGAAAAGTAATCCTTACGAATCAGTTTTCCTTTAAAGACATACTCTGCGTATTGAACCAAGTCCTTGTTCTCATCCACCAAATAACAGGTGACAAACTTATCTTGATCAGAAAAGAAGACACGCAAAACCTTGCCATTTTTTTCTCTGTGACTTTCTTCACCACCGAAATAAGCCAAAACATCATCCACTGTCACGCTAGTCGGTGCAATCTTGATGTCTGTAAAATGATTATAAAGCCAGATTACTTGATCATCATCAAAACCAATATTGGCTGTTAAGTGCTGAATGTTATCGGCTAAAATCATATCTGTAAAGATAAACTTAGAGGATAAATTTAATTTCCGAAAAACACCAGCACGATAGGCTTGGGCGTATTCAACACCGCTACTAGCCCATCCAAGTCCTAAATTTATATTGTATATTGTCATATTTTCCTCTTTTTATGGGAAATGAGTCATAATCTCACCCTTAGGAGTGACTTCAACCAAGCCCATCAGGAGATTACGCACCATATCCGCACGGATTTGTTCTTTCATAGCTTCAAAGCCTGCATAGGCCTCTTGATAGTACTCTACAATTGGGTTTTTCTGACTAGCAGACTGACCACCGATAGCCATAGATAACTGTTGTAGATAGTCTACCTGCTCAACCCAATTGTCATCAATGGCTTTAAGTAGTGAGAGGCGTAAAAACTGTTCATACAAGCCATGTTGCTCAAGCAATTCTTTCTTTTCAGAAAGTTCTTTATCAATCACCTGCTTCATAAAGCTACGAACTGCAGTCTTGTCAGTCACATCTATATGATCTGGAACCTCTTTAATGTGAAAACTAATATTGGTCACAAGAAAATGGAAGAGTAACTCTCGGCTTTCATAATTTGAAGAGGTCACTTGATCTATATAACTAGCAATGATTTCCTCTACAACATCCTCTAAGTCACGAGAACCATCTATTAGACGATTACGCTCCTTGTAAATCATATCCCGTTGAATATTCATACTTTCAGCATATTCTAGAGTCTGACGACGCGCCGAACGTCCAGCACTATCACTGGCATGTTGAGCCTTTTCGACTAGCCTTCGGTATTTACGACCTTTCAGTACTTCTGGTTGAGTCATATCTTGAACCTGATAGTCTTTGTACTTTTTATGAACCCAAGATGGACCAAATTTCTTGATAACATCGTCCTCCAAGGATACAAAAAACTTACTCATCCCGGGATCTCCTTGGCGACCAGAACGACCACGAATTTGCAGGTCAATTCGTTGACTTTCCATCCGCTCAGTCCCAATAACAATCAAGCCACCAAGTTCTGCAACTCCCTTACCTAGCTTAATATCCGTACCACGCCCTGCCATAGAGGTAGCCACTGTCACAGCCCCCATCTGACCTGACTCGGAGATAATCTGAGCCTCACGCGCCGCATTATTAGCATTTAAAACATTATGGGCAATTCCCTCTCGAAGCAAGAGTGACGAATAAAGTTGAGACATTTCAACCGAGCCAACAAAAACGAGTAAGGGATTCCCCTTGGCATGATATTCTTTGATGTACTCCAAGGACGCATACACTTTTTCAGGTAAAGTGACGTAGAGATTATCTGGATAGTCAATCCGTTGTCTAGGACGATTGGTTGGAATGCGCACTACCGACATATTGTAGGTTTCAATAAACTCTTTTTCTGCGACCTTACCTGTCCCTGTCATACCAGATATCTTATTGAACATTTTAAAAAGACTCTGATAGGTGACAGAAGCCATGGCCCTCGTTTCTGGAGATAATTTGACATGTTCCTTGGCTTCAATAGCCTGATGGAGACCTCCCTGTAGTTTAGTCATCTCCATTAGACGACCTGTTCCCTTATCTACCAGTACCATTTCATCCCCACGAATGACATAGTCTTTATCTTTGGTAAAGAGTTTATGGGCTCGAATCGCATACACTAAATGGCGAGCAAAAACCGCATGTTCTTCCTTGTAAAAATGATCTATTCCTAGGAAGCTTTCAGCAGCTTTAGCTCCCTTGGTAGTGAGCCAGATTTCATCCTTCTCCTCTTTAAAGATATAGTCCTCTCCTTCTACCAAAGTCGTTACCAGCGTATCAATAATACCATAGTGGTTAGACTGAACACGGGGAGCACCTGCAATGATAAGAGGTGTCTGGGCACTATCCAACAAGATATCATCAATCTCGTCAATAATGACATAATCAAAAGGACGTAAAAATTTTCCCTTTTCATTGGAAGCAAGATTGTCACCCAAATAATCGAACCCTAAAGCTCCATTAGTCGTATAAATGATATCAGATTCATAAATCTTTTTCTTCTCTTCCACGCTTAACTCATCTTTAGGATCATCTGTTAAAGGGACCCCAATTGTCAAACCTAAGAAGCGATACACTTGTCCCATCTCTTCAGCATCACGTTTGGCTAGATAGTCATTAGTGGTAATCAGCATAGTTCCTTTTCCTGTCAGGGCATTAAGATATACAGGCATAGTAGCTGTCAAGGTTTTCCCCTCACCTGTATTCATCTCAGCGACATTTCCCTGATGGATAACAATCCCACCCATAACTTGGACATCATAAGGAAACATTCCTAATACACGTTTATCTGCTTCACGAACAACTGCAAAAGCTTCTACCAAGAGGTCATCGAGAGTGGCACCTTTAGCAAGACGCTGACGAAATTCCACTGTTTTTGCCGCTAGTTCTTGGTCTGATAGAGACTCCATCTTTTCTTTAAGGGCATTGATTTTTTTTAAAATCCGTTTGACTTTCCGAAGTTGAAAATCTTGATAAAAAACTTTAAACACGATTTAACTCCTTAATTGAAAAAGAATAGAAATCTAAGGATTCAAAACCAGCACTTAGAAGAGAGACTTGGTAGGTATAGGTACCATCAGGATAGGTAAAATCAAAGATTTTCATTTTTTCAATTTTCTCTTCAATCACATCCCCATATCTATCAAAAAAGGCAATCTTTGTATAGACTCCATTGGTAGGATGACATTCATAATTCATACATAATTGATAATCCTGTTTTCTCTTCAGCAAAGGGAGACTGGGCTGAGTTCTAAAAGCTTGATAGTTCACACTGGAAAACCAAGTTTTTAAGGTTTCTCCTGATGTCACTAAGGGATTATATAGACTAATATGTTTGTCTTCATAATAGGTTACCTTACTACCATACATAAATGTCCCCCCTACTTCTCCCCACTTAATGTCTGTTCTCTGATTGATAATCATTTGTCCAACCTTCCAAAATCTGATTTCAAAATCATACGGTAAAAATGTAGAAACCAAGCAACATTGGTATCTGTATCATCATTATGTCGCCCATCTGTACCTTTAGATAAAATTTTAGCTCCTGTATAACAAAGATGTTCTACTAACTGATCGTAGGCTTCACTATCCATATCTTCATCCTTCATATAGGAAAGACCAAAAGTTGTCTGTGTAAAATCTGCCTTTTTAAAAGCATTCCAAAAATGTTGATCCAAATCTTCCATGTGTTGGTAACTAACTCCACCCGTCTGGTGTCTCAGAACATCAAATCCTGTATTAAATACTCCTGGTGCCTCTAAACGTCCTCGTCTTGCAATAGTCCCGATATTAGCTAATGGTTTCCCGACAATAACTGCGCGTGGCTCAAAAGTGGCTCCATAGTAGAGCGATGGAAATGTTCCCATTGATAAGCCTGATAAAATCAAATCTTTAGATGTCAAACCAAGATAATCTAAATAATATTGAATGGTTTCCTTAACCTTATTCTCTAATTCTTGACTACCCAGGTAAAAGGCCCCACCTTCAATACGAGGATCCGAAAATAGAAGAAAAGGACATCCTAGATTTTTCATCATCCAATATCCCTCGAATCCCTCGGCAGGACGAAAACCTGCAAAATAAACGGCTAGAGGGGGCTTGAAATCACCTGGATGGAAGAAATAATTAATTTCATCACGCTTGCTATCATGTAAAATATTTCCTCCTAAAACAAACTTCCCGAACTGTTTTCGGCTCCAACGTTGGTGAAGATTTCCTAGTTGAATCTTCCCTTCGCCACGTGACTCAATAGATACCGTTATATAAAAATTTATCTCTTTACTATTCACAATAATAGCTTTCTGAAGATTGTCTTCACTATAAATTTCCTCTTCAAAAAAATCGTCAACGGCTCCAGCCCATAGTTTACGGATGACAAATCGTATCTCACAATCGCCTTGTTTTTCATACTCTAACCATAACTCTATAGGCAAATCTTTATACACCATAAAATTATCAGACCAGTAAGCCAGTTGTTGGAAATCCTCTCCAAAATTCCCTTCCAAAGTCACGTGTTCAAATCCTTGATAAGAAATAGAGCCTTTAAAGGAGGGATGGATTTGTATCGTTGACGGAAATAATTTATCACCGTAACCTCCACTAAAGAGAGATGTTGATAAATCATTGATTAATTGCTGGGGATCGGAGAAATCTACAGCCTGAGCACAACGCTTTTTTAAGCAATCAAGAATACCCAAATCTGTCGTTTTAAACTCTTGATTATAAAACAAAGTATAAGGTTCAATATGGTGAATAAAGGGTAATAAATCTCTTATATACTGACCATCCTCAATCAAAATTGCATGAAAATTTATGATGCTATCCATTTCCATCATTTTACGAAGGGCTAGCGGTGAGTTGGGACAAAAATAATACCAATCCATATTTTCAGGAATTTCATAATGATGAGCCCAATTATCAATCCCTATCTGTAGGATTTTATAGTCCTTTGACATCAGTAACCTCCTCAATCCAGTGATGCAATTTATCTAAGAATCGTTGTCCAGTATGTTCTTTGATTTTATCAATAGAGTATATTAATGCTTGATTCCATTCTTTTAGTCTATCTGTATAGTAATGTGCAGCCTTGGAAAATTCTGTCACGTCTGAAATCAAATAACCATTTTTCAAATGTTCCACATAGACGGTTTCGACCTGATTAATCTGAGGAATTCCCGCACTAATACCTGCGATTTGAGTATAGAGGTGGGGTTGTTTATTCAAATCCACAATCAAACGAACAAACTCGAGCGTCTTAATCAGATCCAATTCATCATTCATGTTGACAAATTGAAAACGTAGTTCCTGCTCTTGATTTTCTTCTAAAGGATTTTCTGCCCCACCGTAGTCTACTCCTTTTTCTAAACTATCCGTATGGATTTGTTTCTGAATGATTTCATTGACAAGTGATTCCACTTCCTCCATTTGTTCCTGACTAGCAGAAAAGGCTCCAAAAATGACTTCTGTATTTTTTGTTTCAGCAATAAATGATAAAACCTGAAATAGGGCTTGTCTATCAATTCCTTCAGAAAAATCTAATTGATAGTAAAGTATTGATTCTTTTCGAGTCTGACTTCTCCCTAGTCGCAAACGCGTATCAAAAGGAGAGAGATGATAAAACTTATCTGATAGTTTAGGATATAGTTCCTGCAAAAGTTGTAAACTATCCTCTCTATCCACTAAAACTACATCTGTCTGATCTAATGACTGCGCCAAGTTTTTAAAACTATCTTGAGAATTCCGATTAATGAATAGACTCAAAATTTTGGCAGAAGCACTTGGTAAGCAACTGAAGATAAATTGGTCATGATGAGGGTGAGAAGGGATGATGAAAATATCCTGTTTTTTCTGTTGTGTTTGCAGATATTTATCAAAATATTCTGCGATTAGTTGACTCATATTAGTATAGTGAAGCTGTTTAAAACGATAACCAAATATTGGATTTATCTCTACTCGTCCTCCCTCGTTTAAATGCTCCCTAAATCTCCAAATACCTTTAGGATCTAAGTAGTCTTGATAGGTAGGCTGTCCATTATCAAAATAAATGACACTTGATACAAACCCACGATCATCCATGATGTAGTGCTTACTTATCTGACCATTGTTATCAAAATATTGGATATCACTGATAAAGCCTTCTACGCCATGTTCTACCTTTGCATACTTTTTACCATTTTTGTGAACTACTATTGCAAATGGACTATACAGAAACTGGCAATCACTATCCCACTCTATATCTCTGAGATTAAGAACCTGGGTGTGTATATCATGCAAGTCTTGCATGTCATCAAAGATAGAATAGACTTCTGTCTCTAAGACACCATGTCTATGTAAAAAATAACGTAAATGTGGCTGATAGGCTAATACTAATAGTCGAGATGCTATCTCTTGTCTTTGAAAAAGCCTAATTTGATTGAAAGTATCATCAAATTCAAGTTTAAAGTGAGAATAGTACCACGGAGTCAAATCCGCGTGCCATTGACGATTTGAACCATACCAAGCTGGAATAAAATAATACATAAAAGCCTCCTAAATCAAGGGTTTATAGGTTTCATTTAGTCTCAAAGCATTCATTTCATCTTTAATTGTAAAAATCATACCTCCGAACATCATAAACAAACCTGGAATCATAGCAATCCTCAATAAATTTTCATCAGATAGAACAAATAACATTGGAGTACCCGCCATCAAAACATTAAAGATTCCTCCTATAATTGAAAAGCGCAACACCAATCGATTAATAAAGCGACTTGTTTCCTCTCCTGGGTAAACTCCATAGATATACTCTCCAGATTTCTTCATACGATCAGATATTTGGTCTCCACTCATATTGACAAAAGCAAAAGCAATACTAAATAAAAAAATCATGGCAATGTATGAGTAAATCCATAATGGTTTTCCAACTCCATATTGAGCTGATAGTTCAGAGAAGACTGATGACTTTGGAAAAAGAGTCTGTAACAATAAAAAGATATAGGTAGGCAAACTTAAAAAACTCATCACATACATAAATGGCATACCACCAGCAGGATTTAACATTATTTCAAAATAAGAATAACGCTTAAACCGGCTACGTAATCCAATTTTATGAACTGGTATACGATAACGTGCTCTATACATGAGCACCATCATATAGGTCAATACAATACTACTCAATGCAATCAATATCATCATTCCCATAGAAATTCGAACAAGCTGAAATGTACTTAAAATATCTTGTGGAATATTTAAAACAATACTAGACAGTAAAATGACCACAGAGCCACCTACTCCAAGTTGAGCGTTTAAATCTGATAACCATACTAGGAAAAAGGCTCCTGCTATTAATAATATGGTATTCAACACAGTTACCAAAAGCGATGAATAATGATGTTGAATCGGTAGATTCAACGAGAGCGCTAAAGATTGAATCAAAGCAATAACCAGTGTTAAATACATCTTCCTTCTATCTTGAACTTCTACTGCACCAGAAGAAATATTCAATTTCTTAGAAAAGGAAAGTAGTTGCCATAAAATCATCGATGACATCCATGGTGAAAGGCCTATAGAAAATAGAGATAGACTTCTCAGATTTCCTCCTAAAAGGGCGGTTGAAAACGCCAAATAAGCCGTTGAGCCACCTAGAAAGTCTCTACTATTCAAATCAACAAAAGGAAGGGTAATACGACTTCCCAATACATAAATAAACAGCAGAAATAAGGTTGTCAATCCTTTTTTTACTGCTATTAATGAGTAAATTTTTTTCACGAAATAATCCTTTTCTCTTACTGTTAATCTAATCTTTTCTTTTGTAATAAAAATAATGATGTTACAACTTTAGTTTTGTTCTGCTTCAAAAAATAGCTTTAATCTAAAACAAATATCTTTATATTCCTCAGTATCTGTTAATTGATGGAATTCCAACGTCTGCTTATAATCCTTTAAAAGGTTGACAAATCGAATGCGCATAACGGAGACATCCAAACCAGCTAAGACACAATCTGATATTTTCTTAGAAAATACTTCAACTAAATCTCTTGCCCAAGAAAGATCAAATTCAGTTCTCATGATACTTCCTGAACGTCTTCTGTAGAGATAGACGTTATCATTTATAAAGACGATTTTAGATGCTAAAAGATAAAAGCGATGCATGGTCGCTTCATCATCGAAACGACGGCCATTTGAAAATTGAACTTCCTTAAATAATTCTTTTTTTATCAGTTTAAATGTAGGCAATATAAAGGCAGAACTATTGAATTGCCAATCACCTGCTTGGCGATTCATAATTTCTTGTATAGATAGTTCCTCTACACAAAAATCCTGTCCAGTTACATAAAAATAAAAGTTTTCATCACTTTCGTCATAATTATAGTAATTTCCTATAACAACATCTGCATCCTTTTCTTGAACTTGCTGATAAAGGATTTCAATCATATTTTCTTTTACGACATCATCCGAGTCAACAATCGTGATATATTGCCCCTTAGCTACACTGATCCCCATATTTTTAGCTTGTGCTGCTCCCTTATTTTCTTGATGAAATACTCTGATACGCTCATCTTGTTTCATAGAAAGCATCACAAATTTCCCCAGAATTATCCGTCGAACCATCATCAACTAAAATAATTTCTATATTTTGATAGGTTTGCTTTAGAATATGCTCGACACACTCTACTAAATACTTTTCCGTATTGTATATGGGTACCACAACACTAATTAATTCGCTCATTATTTTTTAGCCTCCAAATATGTCAATAAAGCTTTATCCAGCCATTCATAGAAACAAATTGTTTATCAACATTATTTACTTGTCTGTAATATAATTTCTAATTGCGTCAACTAACTCCCAAGGAGATTCATTAGAGTAAAGTCCAGCATACTCACTATCCGAAAGTTCTTGATATCTACTGCTTTCAAAACTAAGCATGGGTTTATTGTATTTCTTTACCAAATCATAGATATATACTAGTTTATGGTCTAAATTCAAATCCAAATAAATATCTGAACTCTGTAGAAGTTTTTCTACCAAAATAGGAAAAGAATTAGGATAAAGGGTCACATTTTGATACTTAGATAATCTCTTTAATTCATCCGACATAAAAGTATGAGCAGCAATATAAAAATGTACTTCCGGCAATTGTTCAACTAGATAATCAATTTTTTCTACACACCAAGAATTAGTTAAATTCATACAAGTTAATTTTGGTTTATAAATATCTGCAGAATAAAATACACACTTTTCTTTCCAGCTAGACACTATATAACTCCATTCCATAAAAGAGTATTTCCACCACTCTTCTCTCAGACGTCCAACAGAAAACTGTTTCCATGGTTTGTCAGGAGAAATATAGTGCAAAATTTTTGGAAGAGGTGTTAATGGAATTTCAAAAATAAAAGCATGATTCTTTTCAGCTGCACCAGCATCAAAACCTATTTGGAAATTATAGGTATCCTCTAGCTGGTAACAACTATTTTGAAAAAGGATATTAAGAATAGACTGATCTCCTTCTCCCACATTTTCATGTTCTTTCTCAGTTAATTCAACTAACTGCTGACGAATATTATCTAATTTCCATTTTTTATTGTTAATCAACAAAACCCCAGCATTGAAGCCGACTCCAGCTCCAAAGCAAGAACGAGCTGCAGCCAAGTAATTTTCACCTAAATCTAATTCAAATAGAGGAGTCAAATCACCCGTCACCACCAAATCACTATCAAGATAAAGAACTTTATCTTCTGCTACCAAATCTGGAATAAAATAGCGTGCAAAGGTCATGTGATTGATATGTGGCAGTTTATTTGACCAGTTCATTTGAAACTGTTGTCCGATTAATTTGCAATCAATCAAGTCGTCGCCCATCTCTTGTAAATATATTCTTAATCTACTAAACCATTCCTGGGGAATATCTTGATTTAGTACATAAACTTTCACATGACTATTGTGCCTACAAAGTGACTTTATTGCCGTTTCGATTTGTCTAATGTAAGCGTAATCGCCTGCAAATACTACAGCCTTCTTATTTTCTAACATCTCGTCTCCATCCTATGTCACTCATTTAATTAAATGAATCATTTCTATATATCTTCTATAAATTTCAGAATCCTCTAAACCACTATTTCTAGCCTGAGAACATCTACCTTCCAAATGAGACAGCAACGTATTTTTATATAAATCAGAATATAAACCTTTCATACTTACAATGCAAATTCGTTCAACTAACGTATCAAGAACATCTTCTAGTAAATTTTCCGTAACACTTTGTATAATCGACCCTTCTCTAATACGATAGAAATATAAACCTTTGTTAATGTAAATAATTTTTGATGATTCTAAGAATAATTTAATATTCGTCCTAGTATCCTCAATTAACTTCCCTTTTGGAAATTGCACATGTTCAAATAATGTTCTCCTAAATAATTTTCCCCAGCTTGTATAATAAGACAGCTCTGCCAATTCTAAATTCGGCAATTCTCTTATCAACTCCTCGGAAGAAAAAATTCTTTCATAATAATTATCTTCAAAAACATGAAAATAATACATCGCTTCTGCTACATTGTACTTTGCATAACTTGCTAATGAAATATCAGCGTTCGCTCGAGTTAGTGCTTCATATAAATCAAAAAGATACGTATCACTAACCCAATCATCAGAATCTACAAATGTAATGTAAGCTCCTTTGGAATGTTCAAGACCAAAATTGCGAGCATCTGAAAGACCTCCGTTCTCTTTTTCAAAATATTGAAAACGACTATCACGATCAGCATACTCTTTACAAATGACCCCTGAATTATCTGTCGAACCATCATTCACCATCAAAACTTCAAAGCGTTTATAAGTCTGTTTAGATAAACTCTCTAAACACATATCAATAAAATCTTCCACATTGTAAATAGGTACTATAACAGTAATTAATTCTTCCACTTATATTCCTTCCATATTTTTAGTTGATAAATCAATTAAAATTTGATCATTATATGTCTCATCCTCTATAAATTCAATATCTTGATCAAAATTATGTTCCGCAGTATGCTTGTGATGCAATTTAACCTTTGTATCAGCTCCCATTTTCATCCATTCATACTCTGAATCAATATGACCAATATCTAGAACCCGATACCCCTTCTTAAAAAGATTATAGGATAAAATTTTAGCTGTAGGACCCAGCATACATAAAATAAGGCGATTTTCAGCATACTGTAATACAGCTTCTTGAATCTCTTCTATACGCGCATAAGCATTATGGGATGGACAGATAATTCGCTTAATTGAATTTGCTCCATCAAATAAATCATTACCTACACCTGAACGAGAAGTTACTCCTTCTACAATCAGAATGTCCTCATTCTTCCAAATTTGTTTTAATTTTTCAAATTGACTAAATGATTGAGATTTATCCACATAATCAATGTATGGTCTAGATACAAATGTAGTCCCATACCAATCTGCTCTAGCTAATTCTACATAATCTTTTAAATGATGTTCTAAATGTCCCTTCCAGAAGGCTTCCGCTGCTGGTGTAAAATTAGAACGATCAGCAAATACATTTGGTAATCCGATAACTAATTTTTCATCACTTTGAAGAGAAATAATCTCTTTCAACTGACTTGCAAGATTTTCATCGTAGACTTGATAAGGAATAGATTTTCCTAACATTAAATCCATCTCTCCATCTCCAAAGCGAATAATAGAAGATTGGTTTTCTATTATATAATCTAGAGTTTGATCGATATCCTTAACAATAATCGCTGGTGTTCTTGCTTGGAATGTTCCAGAAATAATATTTTTAATAGCTTCCACCATACGTTCAGGTGATTTTGAAGAATATATCTGCTGTCCAAAAGAGCCATGTTGGGTACTCTCAAAAGAGAAAATGATTTTATTCATTTCATAAACTGACTTCACTATATCATGTGTCGAATGACCACAGCTAATATCCAAATACAAGCCCATTCTTACTTTTAATTGTTCTAATTTTTCTGACGTTATAGCTGGATGTAAACGAATATTTCGATAGTTATTTTGTAGTTCATATAACTTAGGCCCCATATCTGTCCAGGCTGCGACATCAAAAATAACATGTGGAAGATATTGAGCTAAATAGTCTAATTGTTCAATGTCTTGTGTATCTGTAAATATTAAGCAATGAAATGTCTCTTGATTGTAATCTTTTAAAAACCGAGAATTGCTAGCATAGTCTTTGATAGCTTCTATCATTAAATTGATATTTTCTTTGTCAAATACGATTTGATCATACATTCCATGCTGTGTATTAGAAAAACTTAAGATAGGAATCCCAAAGTTACGAACATCTCTCAAGATACTTTCAACTTCGGAGCCCTGATGGATATCCAAATAAATATCCGTTTTTCTTTTCAGTTTTTCCAGTACAGGAGGAACAATTTGTGGATGCAATCTCACATTATCATATACAACTAATTTTGTTAGCTTATCACCCATATCCGTCCAAGCCGCGATATGAAATACCACATCTGGTAGAGCTGTAACTAGCTCTTCTATTCCTTCTAACTCTTGGGAATTCGTTAGGGTTAAACAAGAAAATTCTTTATCTAAAGACGATGTCAGTTCAAACTCCCCTATATGATGTTGTAAAATTTGGCTCCACTCCAAATCATGGAATTCCCACCATAAATCACGATAACGATTGGCTATCAAGGTAGTCCAAGGTTTTCTGTAGGTCGTAAAATGAATTACCACTGGTTTGCCATTAAAAGCTAGATGTTCCTGCCAATTATTATACAAAGCAACACCATCATGTCCTACTTGTAAATTATAAGCTCGACCTAGCTCTAACCAATCATCTTGCAAGACCTGATTGAAAATCGTTTGATCACCGTTAAAATGTTCAAAACGCCCCTCTTCAACTTCCTTCGTTGTTAGGATGGACTGTTCAATTAATCGTTCTTTTAGTTTCTCTTGACGCCATTTTTTATTGTTGATTAGTAGGACACCAGTATTAAAACCTTGACCATTTGCATCTCTAATCGCTGCGATATAACGTTCTTCTATATCCTGATCAAATAGACTGTCTAATTTATCATTGATAATTAAATCACAATCCAAATACAAAACAGTATCTTCCTGTATATAATCTGGGATAAAATATCTAGCATAGGCAATCGAACTAATGTGAGCTTGTTTTTTCCAATTTTGAAACACAGTTTGTTCAGGTAGTTTAACATCGATAATCTCACTACCTAACATACGAGCTATTTTTCGTGGTTTTCGAAACCAATCTGGCATAATATCTTGATTTAAAATATAAATCTTAACATCTCGATTGTGGTATAGAATAGATTTTATAGTTGTTTCTAACTGCGTGGTGTAATTGCGATCACCAGCTAATACAATTGTTTTAATCATCTTGTTCTCTTAATCAATTCCTAAGTGATAGATTGCATCTACCAATAACTTTTTAGTGAAATAACCCTCTTTTAACAGATAGCTAAAGGTCTTTATCCGATTTGTTATTTCTTGATATTCTTGTTGATTCATTTTATCAACTATCTCATGAACCTCTTCTAGGCTGTCTGCCACAAAGCCCAAGCCTTGATCTACTATAAATTTAGCAGTTGACAAACTACTTGGTACAATCACTGGGATACCAGCTGTTAGATAGGTACTAACCTTATGAGATATATTTAAGGTATAGTATTGATTACTTTCTCCATCATTTTGATGAGTTCCCCAGACAAGGCCAAATCCACCTTTTGATAATTCTAGCAATAGTTCCTCATCTTTTTTCCATCCTTCGATACTGAGATTTCTAGCATTGGAACTCGCTTCTCCTTTATTTGAAAATACTCTCAAAGGTGTGTCTTGAGACCAATTTTGTAAGTCTGGAAAACGTTCCAAACTTCCAGCAAAAAAGAGTTCTTTTTTAAAGGATGGGGTGTAAAGAGACAAATCATGAGGATGATCCCACATACCTTGAACAAGAATTTTCTTAGTTTTCAAGCCTTCTTCCATCAGGCGTTCTTTCATCTGTTCAGATGGAACAATCAAAACGTCCGATAGATTATACATGTACATATACTCTTTCATGAGATAGTAGTTACTATCAAACATAAGAGGGACAACATCATGAATAAAACAAATAATCTTTACTTGCATATCCTTTAATTTGTCCAAAAAGAGACGATCAAATTCAAAACCATTCCAAGTAGGAGACTGAAAGACTAATATATCTCCAATAGAGATACTGGCCATAATGCCATCCAGACGCTTATTCATTTCAGATAAGCTATCTGAAGCGATATTGTAAAAATAAATACCAACTTCTCTAAATCCCAGTTGAGTGGCTATCTTTTGAACAGCATTTTGAGCTAGAATAACAGTACTATCACCTGCCATACCGTATAAATTCGTTAAATGTAATTTCATAAATACTTCCCTTTTAGATTCCCATTTTTAAAAAATAACCACTTTACTAGATAAATAGATTGTATTATTGTTTAATTTCGTTTCCGATTCTAACTTATTTCAAATCTACGCGACTCTACAGCATTTAACCCTAAACAGACAATTTTTATGTCCAATTTACTCAATATCAGGAAATCTCCTTACCTAAAAATTCTCGAATAGCTACCGCCATCGTTTCTGGCTCATTTGCTAAAAAAACCTTACTTGTCCCAGTTGAATCATGATTGGTATTTTCAAACGTAAATATTTGTTTGTTCCTCTTACGAACTTCTTCAAGTATACCCTCCATTGGTTCTCCATGATTGATATCTAGATAAAAATCCAATTTCTCCATCAATTCTTTATACTGATATTGATTGAAGTAGGGATAAAGTGAAACATTTGGTAAGGTTTCTATTTTAGTTATTTTAGGACCAAAATTTGTATATGCAAAAATATGAAACTGTACATTTGGAAATGCATCTAATAGATATTCAATATTTTCCAATTCTTGTGTATTAGTGAAAATTGCTGTATGTATTTCATTTATCTTTGCTATTTCAATAAATTTAGAAGGTCTTTCCTCTTCTCGTGATAATATAGTTCCCCAATCGATTCCATTATAAAACCACCATAGTTCCCTATATCTGGTTTGATAAGAATTGTTCCATGGTTTATGCTCTCCCTCGAAATGTGTTATAGTATGAGTATCATGGGGATTCCATTCCTGTAAAAACAAGCCTACTGAATTTGCTATAGAATCCCCTCCTACCAAAAAATTATAATCTGACGAAACTCTCTTCCATCTATCTTTAAACAGCAAGTTTAAAACACCCTGGTCTCCAAAAACTTCTTTATGTTTTTCTCGAGTCAAATCCAACAGTTGTTGGCAAATGTTATCTTCTTTCCATTTATCAACATTAACCATCATCATCCCAGAATTAAATAAGGTTTTATCCCAGGAGTCTGCTGCAGCTAGAATATAAAAATCTTCAAAAGGAACATCGAATAAATCATCTAACGATTTGTGAACAATTATATCGCAATCTAGGTAAAGTGCTCTACTTTCTGTTACAAAATTAGGTATAAAATAACGAAAATACGCCATATACTTAATATGCTTTCTTGGTGTAGAAAATGTTTGTAATATTTCAGAATTAACTTTAACATTTACAATTTCAGAATCAATCTTTTCTAATCGTTTCGCCATCAAATAAAACCACTCTTTGGGAATATCATCATTAAAAACGTAAAACTTCAAATTCTGATTATGCGCACAAATTGATTTAATCGTTGTCTCTAGCTTATCACGATAAAGATTATCAGCACCCAGTACAATCGCTCTTTTTTCCATTATTATCCCACTTTGCTGTTAATATCTAGTAAAATTTCAATAATTTTTTAATCTCATCTACCATTTTTTCCGGTCTCTTAGATTCACAGATAAAACTTGCTTTTTCTACATTATGGCAAGTATTATCAAATGAAAGAATAGGTTTTCCAATTTGATATACCTCTTCAATAATATTAGCAATTTCATTTTCATGATTAATATCCAAATAGAAATCAATCTTTTCTAAGACCTTTTTAAAATTCATCGGATTAAATGAAGGTAGTATTTGTACATTTAAATATCGTTGTAGATCAACAATTTCAGATGCAAATCCTGTATGAGCAAGAATTGAAAAGTGAACCTGCGGTAATTCTCTAATCAAATATTCCAGATGCTCTATATTACAAGTATTTGTAAAGATAGCTGTATGATAGAGCTGTGATTCGATGAGTGAGTTTAAGCCCTTCTTAAAGTCAGCTTTTCTCATCACAATATCAGACCATTCCAAAGAATAATAAAACCACCAATCTTCTCTAAAGCGATTTAAATTCACTTGATACCATGGTTTGTCTCCTGTAAAATGAATAATCTTAGCAGTCTCTTCTAGTTCTAATGAATCAGTATACCAATTTTCAATTTGATAATTTCTTGCAACTGTATCCATTCCAACCATAAAATTATAAGAAGAATCTAAAGCATACCAACGATTTTCAAATAGTTTATTTAAAATTCCCTGATCTCCGAAAGTACTAGTATGAAATTCATTTGTCAATTCGAGGAGTCTTTCTGTTGCATTTTCTTGTTTCCATAGAGCAACATTAATGAGCATGACTCCTGAATTAAAAGTAGATGGAACTAAGGCATCTGCTACAGCCGCTAAAGGGTAATCTGTAATATCCTCTAAAAATAATTCATCGATGTTTAATCTAACTATAATATCCGAATCCAAATACAAGACCTTATCTTCCTTCACAAATTGAGGAATAAAATAACGAAAAAATGCAGCATAACTCAAATGAGACAATGGAAGATTATAGTCTCGTAGACTATGATTTGTTATTTTTACATTAACAATCTCTGATGATAATAACTCTAGTCTTTTAGACATTAATTGAAACCATTCTGATGAAATATCATCATTAAAGACATAAAATTTCAAATTACGATTATGAGCACAAATCGATTTAATTGTAGTCTCTACCTTATCTTGATAGCCATTATCTGCGCCTAAAACAATAACTTTCTTTGTCATTCATTCCTCCTCTTAATCTATATGCTTTCTAATTTCCTGAACCATTTTTTCTGGCTCGGTAGGAGAAAACACTTGAGCTCCCTCGTTGCAATGATTCGTATTTGAAAAAGAAAACACTGGTTTCCCCATACTCTTTACCACATTTGTAATATTGTCAATTTCATCATAATGGTTTATATCTAAATAAAAGTCTAATTTTTTCATCACTTTATCATAAGAAAAATGATTGTACTGTTGATAAACTGTCACATTAGGATACCTCATCAAATCAATAATATTAGATGCAACCCAAGTATGAGCAAATATATAAAAATGAACGTCAGATAAATTTTCTATCAAATACTCTACTTGCTCCAATTCACAACTATTAGTAAAAATAGCTGTATGAGCCTTTGGTAGAACTGTTAAATCCTGATAGGTCTGAAATATTCTTTCTTTACGTAACAAAACATCAGACCATTCTAATCCTTGATAAAACCACCAAATATCTCTATAACGATTTTGACTTAAATGTAACCAAGGTTTTTCTCCAGTATAGTGAATAATATAAGGTACCACATCATCAGGAAGGGCTGAATTGTACCAAGATGATAGTGCTTCTGGAGTCGTCTCAACAGCAATATGAATCAAACTATCTAAACCAACCATAAAATTGTATTTACGATCCAGTTTTTTCCAATTCTCTCCAAATACCATATTGAGAATACCTTGATCGCCAAACACTTCTTGATGATGTTTATTTGTTAGTTCAATTAGTTTGACAGAAAGATTTTCTCTTTTCCATTTACTAACATTAATCAACATCATTCCTGCATTAAAACGATTTTCGTAACCTTTTACAAAATAGTCACGAACACCCGCAATCCAATAATCTCCTAATTCTTCCTGGAATAGTTCATCCAGCGAGTGAGTCACTATTATATCGGAATCTAAATATAGGGCTTTTTCTTCTACTACAAAATCTGCTATAAAATATCTAAAAAACGTAGCATAGGATAAATAGGCAATTGGAAGATGATAGCCTTTTAATTGATGATTCGAAATCTTAACATTGACAATTTCTGAATCAATTGCTTTTAAGCGTCTATTCATAACTTGAAACCATTCGCTCGGAAGATCGTCATTAAAAATATAAAATTTTAAATTTCTATTATGCGTACACACCGACTTAATTGTAGTCTCTAGCTTATTTAAATAACCATTATCTGCCCCAAGAACCATTGCTTTTTTCACTTTATTTCTCCTCGTAGATTTTCCCTGTTAATAAAAAATCTAACTCCTCTAACCTCTTTGTTTCGATACTATTTTCTAGTCCTTTTTCATTTGCTATTCGATGCCAATAGTCTAGATAAAAATGATGTTGTTGAACATACTGACTTATGTCATAACCTTTTAATGCTACCATCGCAATCCGTTCCAATCTTAAATCATGATCATCCCTCATCATTTTTTCTGAAAAACCACTATTTGAAATGCTTGTTTTTCGAATACGATAAAAATATAGATTTTTATGGATGTAAGCTATTTTTTCAGCTTGCATAAATAACTTATAATTTGTCCCTATGTCTTCGTTAATCCTTCCTACTGGAAACGTTATTTGGTCAAATAATTCACGCTTTGACAATATCCCCCATGAAGTTTGAAACGTTAAGTCTCCCCCTTCAAATTTAGGTAGCTGTTCGACAACTTCTCTCCCACTATAAACTTTTTCATACTCATCTCCATAAGCATAAAAAAGATAAGTTGATCTTTCCTCATCATAAGCACCATAACAAGCTATTGAAACATCTGCATTATGCTTTATTATCAGTTCATATAGAGTTCCTAAGTAAGAAGAATCTATCCAATCATCTGAATCTACAAAAGTAAGATAGGAACCTTTTGATTGACTTATTCCATAATTACGTGCATCTGATAGTCCACCATTTTCTTTTACAAAATATTTAAAGCGAGAATCTTTCTCAGCATAATCCCTACAGATATCAGCTGAATTGTCTGGTGAACCATCATTTATCAACAAACACTCGAAATTTTGATAAGTCTGACTCATAATACTATCTAAACACATACGTAGATAGTTTTCCACATTATAAACAGGAACTACAATACTAATTAATTCTTGAACCATTAAAATTCTTACCCCCTATATCTATCAAAAATAAAGTTTCCTTTAACCAACGCGTAGTCTCTGTATCTCCTAAACCTTGTTTTACTTGTTCCTCTATTCTCCATTTTAAATGAGTGATAAAATTTTCTATATAACTATGATTATTCACTCCTCTAACCCCAAGAAAAGTAAGAAAATTAAGACGCTGTTGAATATCACTACGAATCGCTTCCGTACTATAATTTTTTAAATCACCATATGTACGATATATATACGCATCCCTATTTACATAAACAACTTTATACGAAAATAAATAAACTTTATACCAAAATTCCATATCTTCCGATAAAGTTGTTACCTCATTAAACCTAACATTACCTAGCATACTTCTACTTACTAATTTGCCGGTAGAATATCCAAACGAACGATCATACCTCTCTAATAGTGGAAGTTCTGATATAAATTCATCATGAACAAAAACTCGTTTTTCATATCCTCTCTGATAAGAATGAACATAGTAACAATTCCCAGCCATATCAAATTGTTTATACGTCAACACAGATATATCTGCAGCTTCATCTTTTAAAACTTTATATAGAACCTCCAAATAATCAGATTCCACCAAATCATCCGAATCAATAAAAGTAATGTACGCCCCCCCCGAACGTTCAATGCCTAGATTTCGTGCTGAAGAAACTCCACCATTTTCCTTCTCAAAATATTTGAAACGAGAATCTTTCTCAACATACTCTCTACAAATGCCTGCTGAATTATCTGGTGAACCATCATTGATCAATAGACACTCAAAATTTTGATAAGTCTGATTCAGAATACTATCCAAACACTCTCGCAAATATTTTTCAACATTATAAATTGGGACTATAATACTAATTAATTCATCCATAAGCTGTGCAATTATTCTCCTAAAAACTGTTTAATAACTTTTACCATTTCCTTTGGCTCTGGTGAAGGCAATATATGACTTCGATTATTTATATCATGACTCGTATTCTCAAAAGCAAATATCGGTTTCGAGAAGTGGTGAACTTTTGAAATAATATTATCTATTTCCTGATTATGATTAATATCTAAATAAAAATCTAACTTACTCAGTATTTCTTGAGATTGATACGGTGTATAATTGGGATAAAGAGATGCATTTTTAAAACAGTTCAACGCTTGTACTCTCGGTCCAAAATAACTATGGGCAAAAATGTGAAAGTGAACATTAGAGAGGTTTTCTACTAGATATTCTATGTGTTCCAAATCTTGTGTATCTGTAAAAATAGCCGTATGGAATAAGCAAACTGATTCAATTTCACTAAACGTAGTTGGTTTGCTATCAACTTGCGAAAAAATTGTTTGCCAATCCAAACCATTATAAAACCACCACAATTCTCTATATCTTGTTTTTAATGAATCATTCCACGGTTTATCTTTACCTTCAAAATGAATAATAGCAGGTTTATAGTTTTCATCCCAACTATTTAAAAACCACTCAGGCTTTTGAGCCCAATAACCCAATGTATCAAGTCCAACCATGAAATTATAATGAGGAGATACTTTCTTCCACTTATTTTCAAACAATAGATTTAAAACTCCCTGATCACCATAGACTTCTTGATGTTTTTCTGCAGTCAACTCTAAAAGATTTTGACAAATATTATCAGTTTTCCACTTATGAACATTTACCATCATCATTCCTGCATTAAAAATATTTTTATACCAACCATCTGGAACGGCGATTATATAATTTTCTTCAAAATCTTTCTGAAATAACGAATCTATGTTCCTATGAACAATCATATCACAGTCCAAATACAAGGCTCTATCTTCTTTCACAAATTCTGCAATAAAATAGCGAAAATAAGTCATATACTTGATGTGTTCATCAGGAGTAGAAAAATGCTTTACTTTTTCTGCATCAATTTCTATATTCAAAATCTCACAGTTAAGTTTTTCTAATCTCTTCTCCATCAGATAAAACCACTCTTTGGGGATATCTTCATTAAAAATATAAAATTTCAAATCTCTATTATGGTAACAAATAGACTTAATAGTTGTTTCCATTTTGTCACGATAATTATTATCTGCCCCTAAAACGATTGCTTTTTTTGTATCCATAGCTCCAAATTATCTTCTTTCTTTTACAACAAGATTCCCATCATTATAAACCACACTGTTTGCCGGAACATCATTGCGTATGAGACAACCGGCTCCGATAATGGTATTGTCCCCAATCGTCACTCCTTTTAAAATCGTGACATTACTTCCTATCCAGCAATCTCTTCCAACTCTAATTGGTGCTGTGCTCCACTGCCATTTTTCTATCTTTTCAGTAGTATAAACATGGTCGTGGTCGTAAAAACGAACTCCTTCCCCCATCATAGTTCCGTTTCCGATTTCAATTCTTTCCATACAGTTAAAACTACAAGAGTTATTGATAAAAACACCATCATGCAGTATTAACTTACCAGAAGGAAGACGAAAATTTTCAAAATTTCTACAGATGACATTGGCTCCTACTACGAAGTGAGCCTTATCATCGATTTGAAATACATTCCAAGTGCCATCTTGGATGATTTTTTCTTGATGATTGACGCCTAGTCTGACCTCATTCAGATAGTCTCTCACTCTAAAAACCAGTTTATCTGGATTACTTGACGAAAAGACTTCTTGACCTTGATTGCCATGGACTGTATTGTCAAAAGCAAAGACAGGTTTCCCAGCCTGTACAAACCTTGATACAATAGTATCCACTTCTTGAAAGTGATTGATATCTAATAGGATGTCGCACATATTTACGAGAAAGTCTATCTCTTGCTCATTTGTAACTGTTAGGAGACGGACATTGTATTTAGTTTCTAAACGACGGATTTTATCCGAAAACTGGACAGGTGCTGCAATATGAAAACAGATGTTCGGCAAGTTTTCAAGGAGATAATCCAACTCTTCAATCTGATCACTAACAGTTAAAACCAGAGCATCTCCTAATATAGTTTTTTTCTTCATTAACTTATTTCTCTTATTTTTTCAATCATTTCCTGAACTTGTTCTACTTTGTAGGTTAGCTGCCCAACTTCACGATATTTTGTATTTTCAAAAGCCAAAATCAACTTTCCTCTTTCTGAAAATTGATTGAGAATTTCCTCTGTTTTTTCACCATGATTAATATCTAAAAGAACTTGACAAGTATCGACCAGTTCGGAATCTACATCTAGCAAATAATGGATGCCATTAAAAATAGTCACATTTGGATAAACCAACAATTGTTTCAAACGATCACTGACCATAACTCTAGCAGCAATCTTAAACTGAATATCTGGTAAGGATTGAATCAATGTCTCCATTTGTTCGATATGATCTGAAGCAGTATAAATTAAACAAGCGAAAGGTTCTTTTATAGGATAGATATGAGACTTTTGTAGCGGATGTAAATGATAATTTTGTCCCAACTCTGTCCATTCTAGATTATGGTAATACCACCAAACATCGCGATAGGTTTGGGCTGCCAAATCTTTCCACGGTTTCCTATGAGAAAGGTAGTGAATAATAGCAGGATAGTCCTGACCTTCTGGCAATTGATAATCAGTAAACTGCTTATGAATGACAATATGATTATAATCGAATTCCAATTCCAACCATCTGTTTTCAAAAAGCATATTTAAAATACTCTGATCAGCCTGTTCCACCTTATCATGCCATTCATTGGTTAAATCAATTAATTTTTGGGTCATATTCTCTTTTTTCCAAAAAGCATTGTTTACCAATAGAACACCAGCATTAAAAATCTCCAGACCGAAATAGGCTCTACCCCCGAAATCTCTAACAGCAGCTAAAGGATAATCTTGCAAATCTGTAGCAAACAAGTCATCTAGATTTTTCGTTACAAGTAAATCACAATCCAAATAAAGAGCTTTGTCTTCTTTCACGAAATCAGCCACAAAATAACGCAAAAAAACAGTGTAACTAATATCTGTTTTATAACGTGAAATTTGCTCAGACGTTACTCGGCAATTGATAATTTCTGAATCAAACTTTTCCAATCGCTTATTTAATTGCTTAATCCACTCATTTGGAAAATCACTATTAATCAAATAAAAACGGATTGAGCGATTGTGATAGCAAATGGACTTAATAGTCGTCATTACCTGCTCTACATAGGCATAATTTGCTGCGAGGACAATAGCCTTCTTTTCCTTTTGTTCCTGTATTGATAACTGATTTAAAAGAGTTCTTTTCATTTCAAACTCTTTATACGTTGCTGTATCAGATAAGCCACTAGCTTGACCGTTCGCAATGCTGACTTCCAACATCTGACGATAAACTGCTAAGTGTTTCTCAAGAGGATAATTCATATTAGCTAGTAAAGTAATACGCTCAGACATAGCATCAACTAAGGCGTGCATCCACTTCTCTGTCCAAATTCTGGAACTACTTCCTTCTCTTTGGCGATAAGCATATAAACCTTTATTCAAATAAATTGTCTTCTCAGCAAGTAAGTAAATCTTTTGATTGAGATAACCATCTTCTCCCAGCTTACCTATATCAAAACGTAAGTGCTTAAGCAAATCTGCCTTATAAAGTTTTCCCCAAACAGATATCAAAGCGAAACTCTTCATTTCTTGAGACTCATACAAGTTTTCAAAGATAGAAACATTGTCATAGACTTTCTCATAACAGGAATCTCCAAATATATGGAAGTAGTACATCCCCTCAGCTTCATTAAAAGAATAATAATTTCCAACCGCAATATCAGCCTGATACTCCGTTATTTTTTTATATAGGTTTTCCACATAATCTAACTCGACCCAATCATCCGAATCAACAAAGGTCACATAAGATCCAGTCATTCGATCTAAGCCCATATTTCTTGCTTCCGATTGACCACCATTTTCTTTTTCAATATAGACAATACGATTATCTTTTTGTGCATACCCTTGACAAATTTCACCCGAATTATCTGTAGAGCCATCATTTATGACAATAATTTCAAGATTTTTGTAAGTTTGGTTAATCAGACTATCCAAACATTTATTTAGGTAATTTTCAACATTATAAACTGGTACAATTACCGTAATTTTTTCAGTCATGAAGTTATTCTCCTTTCCTAATATTATAACATTTTTTACCCTATTTTTCAGCTTCTATTCACTTTTAGTATCAAAAAATCCCCTGGATGTTTTTTTCATCCAAGGGATTCTTCATAAATCGAAATAATAATACTTTCTATGTATTTTTAATCCAATTACTCTTCATCATCACGTTTCCGACGCTTAGCAACAAGACCTAGACCAGTCACAGCTGCCAAAGCACCAAGGAGTACAGATGATTTGGAAGCTTCTGTACCTGTATTTGGCAATTGCTGTCTTGACTTACCTGCTGATTCTGATGGCGTTTCAGAAGATGATGCGTCAGCTGATGCTGATGTGCTTGCTGATTGGCTTGCACTTGTTGATGCTGACTGGCTAGCTG
>ERZ1674276.35-NODE-35-length-28130-cov-32.938486_pt1 | contig 28130 bp, 34 predicted proteins | sample MGYA00581194_ERZ1674276 | MGnify/ENA primary metagenome ERZ1674276 (study PRJEB41354, sample SAMEA4873337) | human saliva metagenome | biome: human-associated habitat [ENVO:00009003]; feature: mouth environment [ENVO:08000002]; material: saliva material...
ACTGGAGTTCAGACGTGTGCTCTTCCGATCTGGGAAAATGCGCAGACCAGACAAGTCTCGTACACTACAAGTGAGATATACCGCAGGTGAGGTACCAGGGTGACGGCATCACCCCTCATCAGATGCATCTCACACACACTCCCCGATGCGGACCTCACCCCAGCACAGCCGGCCGAGACAGCGCACACGTCACCACAGGGTGCCCACCACGGGAGCTCAGCGTCCGAGGGAGGGGTATGCTCTGTCTCGTGAGCAGGCGAGACGGGTGGGCGTCATCAGACAGGGCCAGCAGGCTTCCGGCCGACTGGCAGGCCCGCCGCAAGACGGTCGCGGCCAGAGCCGGGGGCCGCTGTCAGGCGGTCATGTCTGACGGGAGCCGATGCCGGTGGCCCGGCTCGGAGTGCGACCACATCGCCCGCGGCGACAATCACGACCTGTCGAACTTGCAGTGGCTGTGCCACTGGCATCATGCGCAGAAGACCCGCCGTGAGGCGGTGCAGGCCCGCCGCGACAAGCAGGCCGCCGCTGAGAGGCGTAGAATGGAGTCGCACCCCGGGTGGGTGCCCTGACAGAATGGGGGGGGTGTAGCGTATGCGTCGTGCAGTGAACGGCCTGGCCAGCCGGGTCAGGAACTTTTTCACCGGCCGCAGGTCCGCGGCAAGGGGCCAGGCGTCCTCGTCCGGCAGCCGCTGAGCTGGGCCTCGTGCAGCGCCGGCCCCAGCTTTACATTCTGGGGCCGGCGCTGCTATACTGGGTGCATGCCAACCCACTGCATGAGGCGTGGCACCAACATCCCTGTCACGCCGTCCCCCCAAGTCGTCGCCACCCTGGCTGAAGAGCTGGGCGACGGCGTGGCCGTCCTGTCAATGTCATTCGGGAAGGACAGCCTGGCCGCCGCCATCGCCTGCCGCCGCGCAGGCATGAATCTCGCATACGTGCACACCTACGTCATGCCACCCGGTATGGACGGCCGGCTCATGCCCCTCATCGAAGAAGACCGGCGCCTCGTCGAACACCACCTCGACTGCCAAGTGCACATGTACCCGGGCCACTGCATCTACGCGTGGATTAACCGGGGCGTCTACTGCCCGCCCGAAAGGCTCGGCGTCTATGAGGGGGCTAGGCTGCCGGAGCCGACGCACGAGCAAATCTGGCAGCTCATCCTCGACGACCTCGGCCTGCCCCGCACCACCCCCATCATCGACGGGGTGCGCTGCGCCGACAGTCTCCCCAGAAGGGCCAGCATGTCCATGACCGGCCCCGACCGGGTGACCCGCGGCATCCGCCGGGTGTCGGCGGTCTGGGACTGGCTCAACGCCGAGGTGTACGGGGCCATCGCCGAGGAGGGCATCCCGCTTCCGCCCGACTACTGGCTCTTCGGCCGGTCGTTCGACGGCATCGACGCCAGATTCACCGGCCCGCTGCGCGAGCACCGGCCGGACGACTACAAGCACATTCTCGACTGGTACCCGCTGGCCGAGGCCGACCTGATCCGCCACGAGCTACTGATGGGCGGCCTGCCCAAGCGGAAGAAGATCAACACCCACGGCTGCCGGATCGCGGCAGACCGAGAATACTGAGAAAGGACCCACACCAATGGCATTCAACCTCGCAAGCGCAGGGAAAGGCCCCCGCCGCACCAAAAAGCCGAAGCCCAAGAAGAACCTCCCGGACCCGCTCGCCGACGTCGAGTACACCGGCAGCCTCGAACAGGACTCCAAAGCCGAGCTGACCGAGCTCGCCAAAGCCGCGCACTTCCGCGGCGTCACCGCCGAAGAACAGAAGCGCTACCTGGGCGCCACCGACAGCGAGCACTGGTTCTGCGTCGTCTGCCGCAGCCGCGACGAGAAGGCCGCCGCGCTCAAAGCCCTCCACGTCAAGACTGGTATAGTCGGAGACAAATACATCCCCGTCGACGCGCTCCTGGCTGCCGTCGGGGCCAGTATCAAGGAGTGACTAGTCATGGCTGGACCGCCTCCCACTCCGGGATCGGCGACTAACAAGCGCCGCACCCGGCAGCGGGCCGCGCAGATGCGCGTCATCGAAGTGACCCCCGTCGGGCAGCCGCCCCTGCCCGACGGGATGGGATGGTGCCCAGAGACCGTCGAATGGTGGAGGCAGTGGGGCGAATCCCCGCTCATGGCCGACGCCACCCAGTCCGACTGGCAGTTTCTGCTAGACACGGCCATACTCCACAATATGCTGTGGGCAAACGGGGACACGTCCGTGCTGGCCGAGCTGCGCATCCGCGTCGCCAAGTTCGGCGCCACCCCGGAAGACAGGGCCAGGCTGCGCATTCAGTTCGCGACCGCCGAGAAGGCCGAGGACGGGCGTCGCCGCGCCAAGATCACCCCCGCCGCCGAAGCCGCCCGGCGGCGCCGGGCCGTCTGATGGGCTGGGTGCCCTCCTACGACGGGGAGGTGCCGACCCTCGGCTACCAGGTGGCCGACTGGATGGCGGAGAACCTGTCAGCCCCAGACGCGCCCGAGGCCGAACCCTTCATCCCGACCTCCGAACAGGTCGATTTTCTGGCCGGCCTGTACGAGATTAACCCGCACACCTGCGGGAGGGTGCGGCACAGGGCCCTCCTGTCGCGGCCCCGCGGGTGGGGCAAGTCCCCGTTCGCCGCCGCCATCGCCATCGCCGAAATGTGCGGGCCCGTCCTGTGCGACGGCTGGGACGCGGACGGCCGGCCCGTCGCCTGCTCCTGGCAGGACCGCATGTTCGCCCGCGTCTCAATCGCCGCCGCAACCCAGGACCAGGCGGTCGACAACACCTGGTCCGCCGTCCTCGGCATGCTCGACGGCGCCCCCGCCTGCAACAACTACGACATCATCCCAGGCATCACCCAAGTCACCTGCCCGCGCGGCTGCGTGCAGTTCATCACCGCATCGGCCGGCTCCGCGAAAGGCAAACGCTCCGTCGCGGCGATCATGGACCAGACCGAAACGTGGCTTCCCGGGAACGGGGGCGTCCGGCTCGCGCAGACCCTCCGCAACAACGCGACCAAGCTCGGCGGGGTCACGATCGAAACCCCGAACGCGTACACGGTCGGGGAGAGGTCCGTGGCCGAACAGTCGCAGAAGTTCGCCGACGACGCCGCCGCCGGCCACATCAAAGCCCAGGCCGCCGCGTCACTCCTCTACAGCCACCGGGGCGCCCCGTGGGAGACCGACATCAGCGACTGGGACAGCCTCATCGCCGGGCTCCGCGTCGCCTACGGCGACAGCTCCGCGCATCCCGGCGGCTGTGTCATCCACGACCCGCCCTGCCCGCCCGGCTGGGTCGACCTCGAACGCATCGCCGCGGACTTCTGGGACACGTCCAACGACCCAGAAGTGATGCGCGCGGACTTCCTGAACCAGATCACGTCCGCGTCCAACGCCTGGCTGACCGAGCCGCAGCTCCGCGCCGCAGCCGCCCCCGACGTCACGGTCGACGGGCGGGAGCCGGTCACGCTCGGCTTCGACGGCTCCGAGGGCCGGAAAGAAGGCGTCGCGGACGCGACCGTCCTCATCGGCTACTCCGTCCGCCGCCGGCACATCTTCCGGATCGGAATCTGGCAGCAGCCGGAAGGCCCGGCAGGGGCCGGATGGCGGCCCCCGCGGCTCGAAATCGAGCAGGCCGTCGAGCAGGCCTTCCGCGACTACAACGTCGTTGGCTTCTACGCGGACCCTTCCGCCGGATGGGCGCAGGACGTGAAGACATGGGAGGCCCGCTGGGGGCGCCGCCTGAAGGCGCGCATGTCCGCGGCCGAGCCGATCCGCTACCGGCAGCGCGACGTGACGGCAACCTGCGAAGCCTTCGCCGAACTCAAATCTGAGATACTGCGGGGGGATGTGACGTATGACGGGCATCCGCAGATGACCGCCCATATGCTGAACGCCCGCAAGGACACGCGCCGCGGCGGCTACGTCATCACGAAGCCGGCGGACCAGCAGGACACGGCGAAGGTCGACGCCTGCTGGGGGGCTATGATGGCCTACAGGGCCGGGCTCGACGCGACCGGCAAGCCCGGCGTGTCCGCGGCCGGCGGGCCGCACGTGCCGAGAAGGCTCTACTAGGGGGGTGCCGTGGAGGCGGTCGACGAATGGATGAAGTACCTTGTCAGCAAGGCGGACGAGGGGATGCCGCGCATCCGGCGGCTCCGCGGCTACACCGACGGGAACGCACCCCTCCCGGAAATGGGGCCGAACCTGAAAAGGTCCTGGGTCAAGTTTCAACGGAAGGCGGTCGCGAACTCCGGAGGCCTGGTCGTGAACGCCCTCTGCGAGAGGGTGAAGCCCTCTGGGGTGATCGTCGGGGACGACCCGGACGGGCCGGCAACCGCGGCCGCCCGGCTGCTGTGGCGCGACAACCGTCTCGACGCGGTTCTGGCCGACGCGATCCGCGACTGCTTCATCTACGGTGCCGGCTACCTCCTCACCTCGGTCGACGAGGACGGTTCCGCCATCATCACCCGCGAATCCCCCGAGTGGATGTATGTCGAGCCGGACCCGATCCGGCCCTGGCGGGCGCGGGCCGCCGTGAAGGCATGGCGGGACATGCCAGCGCAGACGGACCACCTGCACATGTGGGCGCCGGGCGTGTACGCGTCGTGGACGCGGCCCTGCTACGACAGCCAACAGAGGATCGTGCAGACGATCAGCGGCGGCTGGGCGCCGGAGGCGGAGGCCCGGTTCGACGGCCCGGTGCCTGTCGCGGTGCTTGAGAATGCCGGCCGCCGCGGAGAATTCGAGAGCCAGACCGGCCTCATCGACCGCATCAACCTGGGCATCCTGTACCGGCTCGTCACGATGGCCATGCAAACCTACCGGCAGCGCGCCCTGAAAGTTGACGAGGGCGGCGAAGGCCTCCCGCAGGTCGACGCGGACGGCAACCAGATCGACTACCAGGACATCTTCGAGCCCGGCCCGGGCGCCCTGTGGGAGCTCCCGCCCGGCGTCTCGCTGTGGGAGTCCCAGACCACTGACGTCAACCCTTTCCTGGCGGCTGTGAAGGACGACTGGCGTGAGCTCGCCGCGGAGACGTCCACGCCGCTGTCCGCGATGCTTCCGGACGCCGCGAACCAGTCCGCGTCCGGGGCCGAGCAGCCGATGCGCGGGCTCGTGTCCAAGGCGGAGGACAGGATCGGCCGCATCCAGCCGGCTATCGCCGCCTGCCTGGCGTCCGCGCTGCGCACGTCCAACACGGACCCGGGCGGGACGGTGCAGGTGCTGTTCGAACACCCGGCCTACGTATCAATATCTGAGAAGTATGCTGCGGCCGCTCAGGCGCGCGGGGCGGGCCTGTCGCTTGAGACGGTGGAAGAGCTCGTGCTCGGCATGTCGCCTGTGCAGATCGCGCAGGACCGGCGCCGGCGCCTGTCGGAACAGATGGAGGCGGCCGCCCAGGCGGCCCCGGCCGCACCAGCCCCAGTGCCTGCGCCGGCCGCCCAGGCACCCGCGCCAGTACCACAGGGGGCACCTGCGCTGGCCGGTCGCCCGGGTGAGGCGGCGGCTGATGTCGGCTGACCTCGACCAGCTGACCGCGCAACATCAGACGGCCGTCGCGCAGGTGCGGGCCGTCGTCGAGGACTACGCCCGCCGCTACTGGGGCATGATGGCCTCATATCATGACGCGGATATCGAGCAGATGGTCCGGGCGATCGTGCCGCACGTGCAGGCCGGTCAGATCACAGTCGCCCGCCTCACCGACGCCTACCTCGCCCCGGCCGCCAGGATCGCCGGCTGGGGCATGGGCGGAGACGCCGCAATGATCGACCCCTCTAAGCTTCGCGGGGGCGCCCCCCCGGAGGAGGTGTACCGGCGGCCCGGGGAACAAGTCTGGACCGCACTGTCCAAGGGGTCGTCCATCATCGAGGCGGCCGCGGCCGGGGAGAAGCGGCTCATGCAGCTCGTCAGCGGAGACATCCAGCTGGCCATGCGGGCCCAGGCGGCCCGATCCATGCCGCCCGGCACCCGGTACCGGCGTGTGGTGACAGGCGCGGAAACATGCGCCCTATGCATGCTCGCGTCGACCCAGGTCTACCATGCGGGCCATCTGATGCCGATCCACCCCGGCTGCGACTGCACGGTGCAGCCACTGCGCCGCTACACAAGCAAGATGCGCCGCTCCGACGCGGACATCCTCCAGAGGACGCACGAGGCCGTCGGTGAGGCCGGCTACGACGCCGCCGCGTCCGGCGGGCACGGCGGAGGAGGCGACGACTACCGGAAAATCACTATCCGGGACGAAGGTGGTAAGCTTACCGCAGACGGTGGCGAAACGATCACCGTCTACGAGCACGGCGAATACGGGCCCACCCTCGCGTGGGCGGGGCAACATCATCGCGGCCCCGCGGAGGCGGCTCGGCTAGCCGACTGACAGGAGGACCGAAATGGCAGACGACACCGCATCCACCGGCCAGCCGGGGGCCGCCGCGACCGGAGGGGCCAGCGAGCTCGAGCAGCTCCAGGCCGAGCTGGAAAAGTGGAAGGCAATGTCACGTAAGAACGAGGCGCGGGCGAAGGAGAACGCCGAAAAGGCCGGACTCTACGACGAAGCCACGGAGAAAAACAAGTCCGAGCTCCAGAAGGCGATCGAGCGGGCCGAGAAGGCCGAGGCGCGCGCCGCGCAGGCCGAAAAGGCCAACGCGAAGTCGCGCATCGCGGCGCAGAAGGGCATCGACCCTGACCTGCTGCCCGACGGGGACGAGGATGCGCTCACGCAGATCGCCGACAAGCTGATCGCCTGGCGCGACGCGGCCAAGCCGAAGGGCACCCCTGCGGCTGCTGCGGGCGAGCGGGGCGAGAAGGTAGGCGACGTGAAGCAGTTGACCCGCGACGACCTGAAGTCCATGTCGCCGCGAGACATCGTAGAGGCCCAGAAGAAGGGCCAACTCGCCGATCTCATGAAGGGCGGCCAGTAACAGCCGGCCCGCGGCGCGGGCCAGAAAGGAAGAATCGTGGCAATCGAGAACTTCATCCCGGAGGTCTGGTCCGCGAACATCATCGAGCAGTTCCACAACGGTACGATCCTCGCTTCCATCGCGAACCGCTCCTACGAGGGCGACGCGAAGTCCGGCAACAAGATCCACATCCCCGGCGTCGTCGACGTCAAGGTGAAGGACTACAAGGCCGGCGTCTCCGGTAGGCGCACGACCGCCGCGGATGACGTCGCGTCCACAGGCGTGGACCTCCTGATCGACCAGGAGAAGGCATTCGACTTCTTCGTCGATGACATCGACGAGGCCCAGTCGAACGCGGACGTGATGGGCGCCTACACGAGGTCCGCTTCCGCGGCCCTCATCGAGGACGCGGAGTCCTATTTGGCCGGCATGCTGATCGCCGGCGGCACCAAGCTTTCCGGGGCGAAGGCCATCACCGACTGGGGCGGCGCGTACGCGGCCCTCGTCGCCATCCGTAAGGCCCTCAACGCCAAGAAGGTCCCCTCGGCCGGCAGGTACGCGATCGTGTCCCCGTCGTTCGAAGAGCAGCTGCTCTCTGACGCGTCCAAGCTGACCTCGTTCCAGGGGGTCGGCGACTCGACCGCGATCCGTGAGGGCACGGTCGGCCGGCTCATCGGCATGCAGGTCGTCACCGACCCGTACCTGCCCGACTCGAAGCCGACCGCTATCGGCCTGGTTCCGGAGGGCTTCGTGTACGCCTCCCAGATCGACAAGACCGAGAGCCTGCGTGCGGACAACAAGTTCGCCGACCGGGTGCGCGGCCTGCACGTGTACGGCGGCAAGGTCATCCGCCCCGACGCGGTCCAGGTGTACGTCGGCGCATGATCGAGCTGGCGTCCGAGGCGCAGGTCGAGGCCGCGCTGGGCAGGCCCCTCGCTGATGGTGAGCGGGCCCGTGCCGGCGCGGCCTTGGCCGCGGTTTCGGCGAAGATGGATGCGGTCTCTGGGTACGCGTTCACGCATGCGACCCGCACTGGCCTGGTCAAGGTCGGGCGGGGCCGTGTGCGGCCGCTGTTCGGGCATGTCACCCGTATCGTCGCGGTTGAGGACGAGGACGGTACGCCGGTCGAGTTCGTTGACCATGGCTCGTATGCGACGGTCGCGGTCGCGGACGATGGGGCGCTTCTGCGGGTGACGTTCGTGTCGGGCTGGGAGAAGGTGCCGGACGAGGTGCAGCTTCAGGTGGCTGCTGCGGCGGCCCGCGTGCTGGCGAGCGCTGACAGTGGGGTGGCGGCCGGTGTGACGTCGAGGTCTGTGACGAATGGCCCGTTCGCGGAGACGGTCGGTTTCGCGGCGTGGGCGACGTCTGGGCAGATCGCCCTGTCCCCAGATGATATGGCTGTGGCCCGCTGGTATGGGCCGCGGCGGGGCGGCCGGTGCTGGGTGGCTGAGCCGTGAGCGTCTCGGTGCGGGCCGCGTGGAAGGTGCGGGTTGTGCGGCGCAGGCGGGGCGCGTCGCCCGGGAAGGACCGGTACGGTAACCTGATCCCGGGCTCGTGGGCTGACAGCCCTCTTCCAGACGGCCTGTTCGCGCCGGGCGGGACGCGGGAGCCGGCCGAGCCCGGGGTGGCGGCGGTCATATCGTCCCCGGCCCTGTACTGGCCCGGCGAGAAGGTGGACGTTACCGCGTCCGACCGGCTTGTCGTCGACGGTGCCGAATGGCAGGTGGACGGCCGGCCGGCAGTGTACCCGCTCGGTACGCATGTGACACTGAAGGGGGCTGAGAAGGCGTGAAGATTCGGTGGGACAACAGCGCGTTCGGGCAGCTGCTGAAAGGGCCGGAAGTTACCCGGCTGGTGGCCGAGCGCACCGAGGCCGCCGCCGCGGCGGCCGGCGACGGGTTCGGGCACGTGATGCACACGGCCGGCACGCGCCCGCGGGGCGTGCTGTGGACCATCACGTGGAAGGCGAAGAAGGAGCAGGCGCGTGACGCCGTGCTTCAGCGGGCTGTTGGGGGGCGCGCGTGAGGCCGCCGGATATTCTTGAGGGACTGCTGGGCTGGCTTCCGGGCCGGCTTGACGGATGCCCTGTCGTCGCGACGCGCCCTGAGCAGCCGGACGATGTGCCCGCCCGGTTCGTGCTGCTTGTGTTGGCGGGCGGGTCCGGCCGTGCCCGCCACCTGTACGGCTGGCAGGTGGTGGCGTATTGTTTCGCCGGGACTGTCGCGGAGGCGATGGCCCTGGCCGAGGCCGTGGACGAGGCCATGTACGAGTGCCCGTCACGGTCGAGTCTCCCCGTAGCGCGGGTTTCAGGGGCCGCGCCGCAGCCTTCCCCCGACCCTGACGTGCCGCTGCCGCGGTGCGAGACGACGTACCAGCTGACAGTGCTGGTCCAGTAAGGAGGGAAAACTGTGGCTGTAAATTCTAAGAACGTTCACATTTTCGGTTCGGACAATGACACCCTGTACCTTGGCGGTGTGGCTCTTGCCGGTCAGATCAAGGACCTGGCGCCGTACGCGAAGGTGCCGGACGGGCTGGTCGACTGCGGCTGGCTGACCGATGACGGCGCGGCCCTGAAGATGGACGACTCGTCCAAGGAAATCCAGGGCCATCAGGGGCACGGCGTCGTCGGCAAGTATGTCGACAAGTCATCCACGACGTTCACGGCGGACATCATGGAGCACAAGCTCAAGATCGCCCTGTGGAACCTGGACGGCACCCCTTCCGAGAAGAAGACCGACCCGACCGCCCCTGACGGCGCGAAGGACTACGTGCAGATCAAGTTCAAGAGGGCCCGCGGTATCATCCACCTGTGCGGCATTTGGGATACCTACGACATCCTGCATGATAATGTCAAGTTCCGGTATATTTTCCCGGGCCTTGACCTAATCGAGCGGTCGGACTACAAGTGGTCCCCGACCGACGCGGGCACGTTCAGCTACAGCCTTGAGCTGACCGAGGACCCGCTGCTGGTCACGACCGCGCCGTCAATGCTTCCCAGCTGACCCGGCACGCGGAAGGAGGGGGCCCGCCATGCTTGGCGGGCCCCCTCCTCCTGTCTTGTCAGCGGGGCTTCCGGAGCGTCCACTCCGTGTAGCCGCCCTTACGCGAAGGGTAGTCGGCCTCGTCTACGAGTTCCCAGCCCAGCGTCTTGAGGGTCTCGATGCGGCTGATGGCCCGGGCGCGTTCGCGGGAGGCGTGGCCTTCGCCGGTGGTGCGGCTGGTCGCCGCAACCGCTGCCCCGACGAGCCCGGAGCCGGTTGCGAGGCCGGCGGCGAGGCCGGCGGCGGCCCGGTGCTTGGTCTCCGGGTGATCTGCGCGGATGATGGTCCACTGGTAGGCGGGGTCGCGGCCGGCGGCGGCGTCTGCCAGCTGGTTGGCGATGCCGGCGTAGCCGCCGGACGCCCTGACGTGGCTCTTGCGGGCGGCCTCCCGGTCTGCCCAGGCCTGCTTCTTGGCTGCCTTGGCGGCGGCGATGGCTTCCTTGTCTCCGGTCTTCTTGGCCTCTTTGAGGGCTCGCTTGGCGGCCTTGTTCTTGCGCCGGGCGTCTGCGAACTGTGCTGCGGTGGTGGTCATGGTGTGGCCTTTCTCGATGTGTATAAGGCTAGTGTATGGCAGCCGCCCCTGCGGCGCAAGCCCATGCGCAAATTTTTTGTCTGCTATACTATCTGGCAGCGGCCTGGCCTCTCTGTGATCGGGGGAGCCTCAGGGGCCGGGCCGCCCGATCCCCCGCTCCCCCCAGAAGGTGATGAATCATGTCCCAGACCCGTGGCAAGGCGGTCGCGGCCGGCGCGAAGGTCCCGCAGGATCATGCCGTCCGAGCGGAGGCGGCCGGCGCCCCCGTGACGGTGACAGTGCCACCCGAGGCGACCGGCGGCGCCGAGATCGAGGTCACGCTTCCCCGCGACCTGGTGGACTCCTATGAGGCGATCAACGTGGTCATGACCGGCTACACCATGCCGGTCATGCAGCAGCTCGACGCCAAGGTGCGCGAGGCGATCCTGGCCGCCGCGAAGGACGACGGCGGTAAGGTGCGCGCCTCCGTCGTGTCCCGCATCCTCGTCTCCGCGATGACGCTGGCGGCGCAGGGGGAATAAGTGGCCTCCCCTCAGTTCTAGCCGAGTACGGCCGCGAGGTGGAGGCTGATCTGCTCGAAGTGTACGGGGTCGACCTGGCCGGCCTGTACACTGGCGAGCTGACGCCCCGGCGGTGTTGGCTGCTTATTGAGCAGCTGCCGCCGGGGTCACGTCTTGCCCGGGCGATGGGCGGGGACGCCGCGTGGGACACCCAGACGCATGCGATTGTCGGTATGCTGTCCGCGATCCGGTCCGACTTGGCGGGTAAGCGGCTGCCGGCGCCGGAGCCGCCCGAGCCGGGCTGGCGCGAGAAGCAGCGTGAGAGGGAGGCGGCGAAGAGGCGCCGTGCCCGCCGCTACTATCAGAAGTAGCTGCTAGAATCTATGTGAGGCTCCCGGTCTACCCTGGGAGGAACCCTTGTATGGCGCTTGAGATTGGGACCGCGTGGATCACGATCGCGCCTTCCATGCGCGGGTTCCGGTCATCTGTCGAGAAGGAGCTCGGCGGTATCTCGACCGGCGGCGCCGAGAAGCGCATCCAGTCGGGCATGTCGTCCGCGTTCGGCACGGTCGCGAAGATCGGGGCCGGGGCGATGGGCGCGGTCGCCGCGGCCGCCGGAGGTATCGGTGTCGCGGTCGCCGGCATGGCCGCGAAGGGCGGCATCGACCGGGCCCTGAACATTGAGAGCGCGAAGACGAAGCTTGCCGGGCTCGGCCATTCGACCGAGGATGTCTCGGCGATCATGGACAACGCGACAACGGCCGTGAAGGGCACCGCGTTCGGCCTTGACGAGGCGGCGACTGTCGCGGCCCAGTTCTCGGCCGTCGGCGTCGAGTCCGGGCAGAACATGACGAATGCGCTGTCTACTGTCGCGGACGTCGCACAAATCTCGGGCCGGTCAATGACGGACATCGGCACGATCTTCTCGTCTGTCGCGGCGAAGGGCAAGCTCGACGGGCAGGACATGCTCCAGCTCACCTCTTCGGGCATCCCGGTGCTTCAGCTGCTCGCGGACAAGCTGGGCGTGACATCCGCGGATGTTTCGAAGATGGTGTCCCAGGGGAAGATCGACTTCCAGACGTTCGCTGACGCGATGCAGGCCGGCATGGGCGGCGCCGCTCTGAACGCCGGTAACACTTTCCAGGGTGCGCTGGCGAACGTGAAGGCGGCCCTGTCAAGGCTTGGCGCGTCTGCCGCGGCGCCGGCGCTGGACGCGCTGAAAGTGCTGTTCACCGGGCTGATACCGGTGATCGACCAGGTGACGGCGGCGGTGAAGCCGGCGATGGACGCGCTCGGCCCGCAGCTGGAGTCTGCCGCGCAGGCGGCTGTCGGCTCCTTCGGGCAGCTCGGGCAGGTGCTGGGGCAGTCGCTCGCGGCGGCGATGCCGGCCGTGTCGGACGCGCTCGTTCAGCTGATCGGGCTGCTGCCGCAGATCATCGGCGCGGTCGGGCAGCTGCTGCCTCAGATAATCCAGCTGGCCGCGCAGGTGCTTCCGATGGTCGTTCAGGCGGCCGTGCAGCTGATGCCCGCCGTCCTACAGATCGTCGGTGTCATCGCGCAGCTGCTTCCGACGGTCGCGCAGCTGGCCACCGCGCTACTCCCGATCCTTGTGTCTGTGCTACTTCAGGTCGTGCCAGTCATAGTACAGGTTGTCTCCGGGGTGGCCCAGTTCGCGGCCCAGAACACTACCCTGATGGGTGTGCTCGGGATCGTGGCCGGCGCGGTCGTCGCGCTTGTCGCAGCCTACAAGGGCATGCTGGTCGTGCAGCAGATCGCGTCGTTCGTCCGGACGATGGCGACCGGCCTGCAACTGCTGTCAACGGGGCAGGCGGCGGCGGCCGCGTCGACCGCCCTGACGACGGCCGGCTACACGGCCAACGCTACTGCCGTCGGGATTCTGACAACCGCGCAGGGGGCGTTGAACGCGGTGATGTCCATCAACCCGTTCATTCTCATCGGGATCGCGATCATCGCTTTCATCGCGGTCATCGTTCTGCTGTGGAACAAGTGTGAAGGGTTCCGTAACGCTGTCACCGCGATTTTCGGTGCGGTCCGCGACTTTTTCGTGTCGGTGTGGAATGGGATGAAGACTGCTGCGGAGGCGGTCGCGAACTGGTTCATGACGTCTGTCGTGCCGGTCTTCGAGGCGGTGTGGAACGGCATCAAGATCGGGCTGGAGGCGTTGAAGAATTTCTTCCAGGCCGCATGGCAAGTGATCAAGGATATTGTGGCCGGTGTCGCCACCGCGATTTATCTCGCGCTTCTCCCGCTCATCTGGTTCTGGCAGAATGTGATGGAGCCCACCCTTCTTTGGCTGTGGCATAACGTTTTCGAGCTGGCCTGGAACGGTATTAAGGCGGTCGTTGAGGCGGTTGCCGGCTGGTTCACTGGCACCCTCGTGCCCATGCTTCAGAACGCCTGGGACGCGATCAGCGCGGCCCTTCAGTGGCTGTGGCACAACATCTTCGAGCCCGTCTGGAACGGTATTCGCGGCGCGGTCGATGCGGTTGCCGGCTGGTTCACTGGCACCCTCGTGCCCATGCTTCAGAACGCCTGGGGGGCCGTCGCCGGCGGCATCAGCTGGCTCCGCGACCGGTTCTCCGACATTTGGAGCTGGATCAAGAACAACATCGTTTCGCCGATCGTTGACTGGTTCCAGGACCATGTTGTTTCCGCGTTCAACAATGTCAAGGACGGTGTGGTCGCCGCGTTCAACGTGATGAAGGACGGCATCTCCAACGCGTGGAACGCGATCAAAGACATCGCCGCCGTGCCGGTCAGGTTCGTCGTGAATACTGTCGCGGCCGGCATTGTTAACGCCTACAACAAGGTCGCGTCGAAGTTTGGCGCGGACCAGGCGGATGTGCCGCACGTTGATTTCGCGGTCGGCGGCTACACGGGCGCGGGCGGCCGGCTAGAGCCGGCCGGCGTGGTTCACAAGGGTGAGGTTGTCTGGTCCCAGGCGGATGTCGCCCGCTGGGGCGGGCCGAGCGTGGTGGACGCGATGCGCCGGTGGCGCGGCTACGACAAGGGCGGCTTCGTCGGTGACGCGATCGGCGGCCACGACCTGGGCACCTCCCACGGCGACGACCTGGGGGACATCATCAAGAATTTAGTCAAGGGGCCGGTGGACTTCTTCAAGGGCCTGATCGGGAATCTGATGGACGGGCTCGGATCGTCGAGCTGGGTCGAGGTCATCAAGGGCGTCCCGCGGCACATCGCGGAGGTGATCGGCGAGTGGGTCAAGAAGCACATGTCGGACTGGTTCGGGGGCGGCTCCGGGTCGGAGGCTTTCGACGGCTGGTGGGAGACGGCGGTAGCGATCATCCCGGAGATGGCGCCGTACAAGAACATTGCGGCGACGGTTGCGAGGATGGAGTCTGGGTTCAACCCGACGATCCAGAACAATTGGGATTCGAACGCGGCGGCTGGCCACCCGTCCGCTGGCCTGATGCAGTTCATTCAGCCGACCTTCGAGGCGTACAAGCACCCCGGCTTCGATAATTGGCTTGGCGCGGTCGATCAGCTACTTGCCTGGTGGCATTATGTGAATGCCCGCTACGGCGGCCCGATGAACATTCCGGGTATCGTGTCGATGGCCGGCGGCGGCGGCTACGTCGGGTACGCCAGGGGTACGAGCAACGCGCAGGCCGGTCTGGCGTGGGTCGGTGAGAATGGGCCGGAGCTGATCAGGTTCCGCGGCGGGGAGCAGGTCGTGCCGAACAGCCGCCTCGCGGAAGAGGCGGGCGGCCGGAAGTACGTGTTCGCGCCGACCTACTATGATGATGGTAGGAGCGTGCGCCGCGACTTCGAGGATTGGCGGCATGCTCTCGGGATGGAGCTTGTCTGATGGCGACCGATACGCTGACGCTGACCGACGGGGCCGTGGTGTTCGCGTGTTCCCGTTCGGCGCGGATCGCCGTGCCGCCCGCGAACCTGTTCACCACCTCGTCGGGGCTGGATGGGGGGCTCGGGGTGTCCTCGAAGAAGACGGACCGGCTCGGTGACGGGGTGTCGCAGTCCGGGTGGCGGCGGCCCGGCCGCGAGATCACGGTAGGCGGCATCTTCTTCGCCGCGGACGAGGCCGGTAGCCGCGCGTTCATCACGATGTTGGATGGTCTTGGCGCGGACGGTAGGCTGATGCGGCTCGAGCGACACGCCGGCCCGGATGTGCGCTGGTGCGATGTGCGGCTGGATGGGGACCCGAAGGTGACCGCGGTTGTCGAGGACGACTTTGGTCGGATCGAGTGGGAGCTTCCGCTGTACGCGCCGGACCCGCACTTGTACGGGCGGGATCGTACGGTGCAGGCGACTACGGCGGCGGACGGCTACGGCCTGGTGTGGCCGCTGTTCGGCGCGGGCGTCCTGGACTGGGGGACGAGCGGGCCGGGCGTGAATGGCGTGTTGTGGAACGCTGGCACTGTCGACGCGTGGCCTGTCGTGACCGTGGTGGGGAACGCGGCGTCAGGGTTCGCGCTGTTGGACGGGCAGGGGCACGAGGTTGTGTACCGCGGGGCTGTGACGGTGCAGGCGCCTGTGACGGTGGATTTCGGGGCTGGGTCAGCCATGCAGTCCGGCTCTGACAGGAGCGAGCTGCTGACGGGGCGGGGCTGGTGGTGCGTGCCGGCCAACGGGGGCCGAGTTGCGCCTTCAGTTAGGTCGCTTCAGGCGGGCGCGTCCTGCCGGGCCAATTTTGTTTGCTATGACACCTACTACTGACGGGGAGAGATATGGCGCAGCTTGGGGCGGCCGCGGATTCGGCTGGGCAGAAGACGACGCCGGAGACGGCGCAGAAGATCATCGCGGCGCAGTACACTAACTCGGGCTCGTCGCCTGTTGTCGCGGGCGGGAAGGTGGAGGGGACGGGGACTCTCGTCTACCACGCCAAGGCCGGTGTCGGGGTGCACAAGACCGGGAGCGGAGCCGTGTATGTCGCCTGGGGTGACACTGATACTGCCCTGACTACCGCGCCGGCTACCGGCACTGCGACCGACGTGATCGGCGTCGACGCCGACGGTGTTGTCGGCGTGTGGCGCGAAGGATCGCAGCCTGACGGCTGTGTCGTGCTGGACAAGAGGACGATCGCCGCCGGTACGACCGCGACGACCGCGACCACAAGCGGGTACGACGTGAAGTACGCGACCCCGTACGGCGCGCGGCTCGGCGAGCTGGCGTACTGGCAGGAGAACGCGGCGCCCGGTACCCCTGTCGCGGCGGACTGGAATGTGACGCTGGACTTCGACCTGCCTCAGGACCGTGGCGTCGCGGTGGAGATCTGTCAGGAGCTGCACACCGAGGAGCGGAACGACGTGAACCCTGCCTCGATGCTCTGGTCTGTCGCGATGGACGGCGGGCAGGCGTGGAAGTTCGAGCTGCCTGTGGACCGCCGCTGGGTTCTGCGGCAGCACACTGTCCTGTTCCGGTGGGTTCTGGCCGGGCATCACACTGTGACGATCTCGCGGCATCTTCAGTGGCGGCAGGATGGCGGCACTGTCATCAAGCATTTCGGCGGGGCAGACGGCTACTGTGTCGGCTACTACCGAGTGCAGGATACGGGGCCTGTCGAGTGAGCTGGGCGGCGTGGCTTGTCGAGACGGCCTCTGGCGCGGTCGGGCCGCGCTGCCGGCTCCTGTCGGGCGGGAAGACCACGGTCGCGGTGTCGGCGGCGGGCTCCTGGGAGCTGACGGTTGACGGGGGCTGGCTTGACACGGTGCCGATGCGCTGGTGGTACCCGTGGGCGTCCGGGGCGCTGATCTGTCACCGGGAGGATGACAGGGAGCCGTGGAGGCCGGTCATGCTCGGGCCGGCCACGGCGATGCCGGTCGCGTCGGCCGGGCCGCGTGGCATGCAGGGCGAGCCGGTGACGCTGAAGGGCGGCTGCATGCGGGAGATGCTCGACCGGCGGATCATCACTGGGCCGCGTGACTGGAACGCCCCCGAGGGCACCTGGGAGCTGCAACATCAGACGGTCCGGTTCGAGGGCGTCTCGCTGGGGACGATGATGGAGAAGCTCATCGAGCTGGCGATGGCGCGCCGCGGCGGCCGGCTGCCGATCGTGTTCGACCCAGCCCTGCGGCAGGAGGGTATGCCGCGTGATGATTCGCACACGTGGACGTACTACGCGTACAACCTGTCGAATGACGGGTGCGGGAAGCTGATCGATGACCTGTGCGGCCGTATAAACGGGCCCGACTGGGCGTTCCGGCCCAGGCTCGCGGGCGTCCTGTCGGGGGAGCCGGACCGGGCCGAGGCGCTGTTCGCGCACGGCGTCGAGGGGCAGCCGCATATCCCGCAGGAGCGCACGGTCGTGTGGGATGCGACCAGGCCGCGCGGGCCGGTGACGGGCCTTGAGATCGCGCAGGACGCGTCGAAGATGTACACGCGCCGGTGGGCTACCGGCGACGGGCAGGACGCTGACGTGCTGATGGATGTGCGGCAGGCGGATGATCTGCTGGGCGCGGGTATGCCGCTGATGGAGGATGTCACGTCTTTCTCTTCGACGACGACGCACGGCAATCTGCTGTCGCATGTGGACGCGCTTGTCGCGGCGGGCCGGGCCCCGACTGTGCAGTGGACTGTGACCGTGGATGTGTCCGCGCCGGGCTGCCGGCTCGGGGTAGACTGGTGGCCTGGGGATAGGGTGCGGCTGCTGCTGCCGCCGTCGCGGGCGGGCGCCGCATGGTCGGAGCAGGCCCGCTGGCGGCCGTACCCGGCGCAGCCGCGAGAGCTGCTTGTGACGGTCATGTCCGCTGACTGCGATCTCGATACGGAGGCTGTGAAGGTGAAGATGCAGGAGGACCAGGCGTGATTAGGCGCGATCTTGACCCGTCGGCGCGGCAGGTTGCGGCTGCGCTGGCTGCCCGTCTTGAGGCGGCCCGCGGCGGGGTCCCCGGCGTGATGGCGGGCGGCGGTGATGTTTCCGCGCCCCAGGACACGGACACTGGCGAGACGACGCCGGGCGGCGGGGTCGTCGGCCGGCGCGGGCCGGCCGCGTCGCTGCGGGACCTGGGCGGCCGTGTCGAGAAGGTCGAATCGGCCGTGAAGGGCCTGACGATGGGCGTGTCCACACAGGGCCGCTGGAACACCGTGTCCACGTCGGACGCGCCGGGCAGCGCGGACGGCTACCCGGAGGGCGCATGGTGGACGAAGGTCGCCTCCGAGGATTCGCTGACGCCGGTCGCCCTGTGGACGGTCGCCGGCGGGAAGTGGGAGACCCAGCCGCTGCCGGCCAGCCAGACGGTGGCGCCGGTCATGAACACCGGCCTGATCAGCGCCGGCGCGGTCGCCGCCGCGATCATCCGGTCCGACGAGTTCTGGACGGCCCTGACCGGGCAGCGCGTCGGCTTCAACAGGGACGGATTCCAAGCCTACAACCAGTGGGGGCAGCAGACCGTCCGGCTGGACGGCTCGGACAATGTGCTCATGGGGACGCTGCGCTCCGGGGAGGCCACTATCACCTCGTGGGCGCAGGGCGCCTCCTACGCGGCCGGGGTCCTGTTCGGCGCCTACGACCCGTCCAAGGCGGACGAGGTGCCGCGTGTCCTCGGGTCGTGGCCCGACAAGGATTCCGGCGCCGACCTGATCCTCGCCTCCGGCCTTCACGAGGACGCGCAGGGGGTGCTCCAGTTCTCTCACGCGACCGGGAAGGTGTCGCTGACCCAGCAGGACGGGGCGGCGAAGGCCGAGCTGACCCTGAGGACGGACACGCAATCCTACATTGGCGGCTACTCGAAGCAGGAAGATAACTCTTCGGGCATCCAGTTCGGCAACGGCTGGGTGGATTTCATCGGGAAGTTGGGCACGAAGCTCACCGGCTCCATGGTCCGCGTCGGCATCGTCCCGTTCGGCCACATGGCCGCGGGCATGATCAACCGCACCGACGTGAAGCCGGACGGGGGCGGCCAGGTGAAGCCCGGCTACAAATGGCTTCCCAGCGTCGTTGTGTACGACTGGGCTGATGGTGGCCAGTTTGCGCCGAAGGTCACGTCGGCCAACGATGCAGGCTTCAGAGTCGTCACAGAGTGCACGGCCGGCGGCTCGGACAGCGCCGGGCTCCTCTACCTTGCGGTCAGGGTGGACGCGTGGTGACCGTCATGCTGGCGCATGGCGCCCTGATCGCCCGCAGCCCGGACGGGGCAGAGCAGTCCGTGCTGGCGCTTCTCGGCTGCGGGTCTGCTCGGGACGTGCGCCGGTGGATGCAGCAGCTGGGCGTCTACGATGAGAAGGTGTACCGGCAGGCGTGCGAGTATATCGCCAAGGAGGCGCAGGCTCTCGTCTCCGCCGGGCGCGTGGTGGCCCATGTATGATAGAAGCGTATAGGGGGGGGAATGCTAGAGCCAGATTATAGGCTGCGTGAGGCTGCCGCGGAGAGGCTGGCGCCGCTGCTGGTTCTGCCGCAGCATGCCGGCACGCCCGATGTGGGGATGCTGCCGTGCGCGACTGCCGTCACCGTGCCCGGCCCGGGCGACGGGGCCCGCCGGTGCGTCGTGACCGTCTGGGGCGGCTCGGAGTGGCGGGCCGAGGACGGGGCGCGGGCGTGCTTCCGGCTGCTGAACGGGTGGCTTCCGCCCCGCCGGTGGGGGAAGCTCACGGCCTCGGTCGGCGCGCCCTTCGAGGCGGGGGGCGTGTGGGGCTGCGAGGTCACCGTGACCGGCATGGATTATGGGGTGATCGGCTGATGTTATCGTGGATCACTGACGTTGTGGTCGCCGCGGTTGTCACCGGGCTTCTCGGTATCATCGGCGGCAGCATTTCCTCGTCTGGCGCTGTGCGGGCGGCGGCGGTGGGGGCTGCGGAGCGTGAGCGGGAGCTCATCGCGGCCCCGTACAAGGAGCTGGCGGCGCGCGTCACGGCGCTGGAGCACGAGGCGGAAGAGCTTCGCAAGCAGCTGAATTCTGTGTTGAGCCGGGAGCGGCAGTGGCAGTCTGGTTGGGATGAGTTGCGTCGCCGATGGCCTGACGTGCGGAAGCGCGTCGAGCCGCCGCCGTACCCGATCGAGAGAATTGAGGTGTGAGTGTGGCTAGGGCTGTAGATATCATTTCCGGGGCCGGTGTGGAGAATGCGGCGGCGATCGTGGCCGCGTCTAACAATACGGGGCTTCCGCTGGGTGTCGCCATGGGCATGATAATGAAGGAGACTGGCGGCGCGAACGTGTACGGCCACGACCGGGGCGGCGCCTGTTCCGGGTGGGGCGCGGTGACGGAGGACAATTTCCGGAACAGCTTCCTGCCTGCTGTGCTCGCGGGCGGCACCTCCAACGGGGTGGGGCCGACGCAGATCACGTACCCGGGGTATTTCCGGCAGAATCCGGGCTACCCGTGGTGGGACCCGTACGCAAACTGTGTGGTCGGGTTCAACCTGCTGAAGGAGTACTGCGGCGGGGACTATTCGGACGCGTCCCTTGTCGCGGCGGGGTCGACTTACAATTCGGGGTCTCCGACGGGGACGGCTTCGACGTATGGTAGGACTTTCGCCGCGTTGGCGGAGGATTGGACGGCGCGCTTGGCGGGCGCGTCCACCGATGTAGACAAAAACGATTTGGGAGGGGTGCCTGACGTGCAGCTTTCAGACATTGTGACGCGGCCTGACGGTACGGAGACGTCTGTGGGCGCGATTCTGGGTTATCTGGATCAGAGGATCGAGGGGCTGTACCGGGTCGTGCGGCCGGGTGATGGGCGGCAGACTGATCTGCCGACGATCGCGGGCTGGCTTGATCAGCGGGCCGAGCGGCTGGAGTCTGTCGTGTGTGGCGGCGGCATTCAGGTGCGGAATGTTGACGGTTCGGATGCGGGCCGTAGCACGGATATCGCGACTGAGGCGGGCTGGCTTCCGGCGAATGTGAGGGCGCTGGCTGACGCGGCGTCGCGTCTGGCGTCGTCGGATGAGGTTCGGGCGCAGATCGAGGAGCTGGTTGAGCGGCTGGCTGACGCGTACCGGTCCGCGCAGGCGGGGGGCGACAGGTCTGCTGTTCCGGAGCCGGGCAGTGTGGCTGCGGCTGCTCTTGCCGCCGGCACGGTTGTCGTGCAGGCGGGGCAGACTCTGAAGCAGATCGCGGAGGAGCACGGGTCGACGGTTCAGGCGATCGTGGATGCGACGCCGGGGCTGGACCCGAATGGCCTTGTGGCGGGGCAGAAGATCTTTGTCCCCACGAAGAGCGAGTGAGAGGGAGAAATAGGTATGGCTACTACTGCTGTTACTACGCCTGATATCGGGTCGGTGCTTTCGGGGCGTGTCCGTCAGGTCATCTATGCTGTGTGGGCTGGCGCGTCGGTGGCGGCGGGCGCGGTGTCTGTGTGGGCCGGTTCTGCCGGGGTGGAGGTGCCGTGGCTGGCGCCGACGCTGACGACTCTGGCTTGGCTTGGTGCGGCGTGCGGGCTGACGGCTGCGTCGCACACGCCTACGGCGGATGCTCTGCCGGGTGATACTGAGGCGGCTGTGGCCGCGGTGGCACCGGCTGCCGCGCTGCCCGCCGCGGCTGAGGCTGAGCCGGGTACGGTGCCGGCGCGGGAGGCCTAACCTGCTATGGCGTCTGAGCTTCAGTGGCTTGCCCGCGGTCTGCGCGCCGGGGAAATCCCAACCGTAGGATTTATTGGTGACTCGTACAGTGGCGGGTCGGCGGATGTGCCGCCGGCGTCGACTATCGACCGTGTTGCGTCGCGGAGGCTCGGCGTCCGGTCGGTGTCGTCCGCTCAGGGCGGCACCGGCTACATCACCGACGGGAAGGCGAATATCGCGTCGAACAGCGTGTTCGGGTCGGCCGAGCGGGTCGGCCGGATCGTGCAGGCCGCCCCGGATGGGGTCGCGATCGTCGGCGGCCTGAACGATGAGGGCAAGGACCTCGGCCAGTTTGGCGCGGCGGTGAAGAAGATTCTGGCTGACCTGAGGGCCGGGCTTCCCGACGCGCCGATCGTGGTTGTCGGCCCGCAGCCGTCGGGCGGGGCCCGCACGGTGGGGGGCACGTTCGCTGACCTGGTGAAGGCTACCGCGGATGCGGTGGCTTCGTGCGGTGTGGATGGTGTCGCGTTCGTTGACTGGGCCGGTCTGGCCGGGGGCAGGGCGAAGAACTTCCAGGCCGGCACGGTGTACTGGCGTGGGGATGTCATCGCGTATGCTGGGGCAATCTACCGTGTCGAGGCCGCGTTCTGGGCTGGCGGTAGCCCGGCGGCCGCGTTCCCGGATGTGCGTCAGGTTTCGGCCGTGTTCACCGGCACGGGGAAGGCCGGTAGCCCGGCGGGTGACGGTAACCGTGACCTTTACATCAGCGCCGACAATGTGCATCCGACGAACCAGGGGTCTGAGGCGTTGGGTGACGCGCTCGCCGCATGCCTGAGGGACGGGTTCGAGAGTCTGCGCGGCTGGGTTGTGTCCGGGCAGCTGCGCGAGCAGCGGCGCCTGCTTGCCGAGGCGGCGAAGGCTGAGGCCGAGTTCCTGAAGAGCCTCCAGGCTGGCCAGTCCGGGCAGGGCGGGCAGGAGAAGCCTCCCGCGAAGCCGGCCGGCCCGCAGGTGCTGGCCTGGAACGGGTACGGGTTCAAGGACGGCGGCTATGACGGTATCTCGTCGTTGCGGGTGCGGGATGTCACGAAGGACGGTCTGGCCGGCGCGCATCTGAACTGCTGGGCGTGCGGGTCGGGCGAGTATGTGCTGTCCGCGCAGTGGGTTATCAACCCGGCCGACCAGAATGGGACGTCGATCTACAACCGGCCGCTGACTGACCTTCAGAAGCTGAAGCCGATGCCGTCGGGCGGCGTGTGCACGTTCGACGAGGCGGTGCAGATACTTCCGTCGGGCGGCCTGGTCGTTGGCGAGTACGGGCCGTGCTCGTCGCATGCGAACCCGTCCGATGACAACAAGAAGGATACGGCGAAGTGGCTTACGCACTGTGTCGGCCTGGTCGGGGCGTCCCGGTTTGTGCAGCTGACGTGGCAGGATGCCGCTTCGACGCGTGCGGCCGGTAAAGCGGCGCAGCCGGGGGTGCGGCAGCTTGTGTGCGTGCCGAAGGATGCGCTGGACCGTGTGGATGTGTCGAAGGCGGATATTGTGGCCGGGGACGCGCAGACGTACGGTCAGGCCGACTGGCAGAAGCTCGCCAGCAAGGGCCGGACTGTGTGGGTGTATAACGCGCGCAGTCAGGGCGATGTTGTGAAGGCGGCGCAGGGTCTGAAGGCTGCTGGGGTCGCGGCCGAGGCCGTGCTCGTGTACACGCATGAGGCTGCCGAGGCTGTCAAAGCTGGGTGACCGTCTAGCATGGCAGAACCCCCGCACCCGATCCGGTGGTGCGGGGGTCTTCTGTGCCCGGGTATATCAGGGTCGGACGATGCCGTCCTTGAGCTCGTTGGCCCAATGCCCCAGGATGAGATCCAGCTTGTCGAGGCAGTCGATGATACTGGCCGCGGCTTGGCGTGGGCAGACGCCGTTGCCTGCCAGCCGGATGCGGTCGGCGCTGGTGAGCCCAGGTACGGCGGCCCATCCGGCGGGCCAGCCCATGAGCCACTCGTACAGGTCGGGGCTCACCCGGTTGGTGCCCGGGGTGGTGATGTGGGGGATGCGGCGGTGGACGACGCCCTCGTGGATGCGGATCGCGTCGGCCCGGGCGGCCTGCCACGGGGCGGGGCCTCCGGAATTGGCGATCTGCTCGGGCAGGCGGCGCGGCCGGCGCGGTATCAGCTGCGGGTGCTTGCCGTCCATGGCTTGGGGGGTCATGGCCCCGCGGTGGGTGTTGGGCTTCCACAGGTCGGGCTGGGCGTGCCGCGGAACCTCGGCACCCTGACGGACGGCGATGAGGAAGACGCGGCTGCGGCGGTGCATGAGGCCCACCTGGTCGGCGCGCAGCTCGGTCCAGCGGGTACGGTAGCCGCAGCGGACGAGGGTGGTGCGCACATAGGAGAGCAGCCCGCTGGGCCAGCCGGGCCTGGGGAGGGTCGCCCCGTGGACGTTCTCCCACACGACGGCCCGGGGGCCCGCGGCGGAGACGAGCCGGAGCCACTCGCGGACGAGGCCAGACGGGCCCTTGACGCCCTGCTTGGCGCCGGCGACGCTGACGGACTGGCATGGTGTGCCTCCGCAGATGATGTCGGCGTCCCAGTCGGCGGCTTCTCCGTCGGTGATGTCGGCGAGGTCCCGCTCCCAGGTGATGTGGCCGTGGGCGGCGCAGACGGCGAGGGCGGCCGGGTCGATGTCGATCGACAGGATCGTCGGGTCGGTGTCGGCAAGAGCGTAGGCGGCGGCGTGGGCGAGCATGCCGGAGCCGGCGCACAGATCGATGATGCGTGTCATCGCGCGGCCTCCTCGGTTAAGCGGGTGGTGGTGTGGGTGGTCATCTCTGTCTCCCTGGTGTGGTGTGCCCCGGACCATCCGGGTATACACCGAGTATATACGTGTGTGTGGGGGGGCAACCCCCGGCCGAGAAATTATCCGGCGGGGCGGAGGCTGGTTGTGGGGCGCTGTGGGGGGCCTAGGAGCCGGGTGAGGGCTTCCCGCGCGAGGCCGGTGGCGTGACTGATGGCGGCGCGGCGCATGCCGGACTCGTCGGCGTCCATGGCAGCGTTGGCCGAGTCGCTCGCCCATGGGGGCGCGGGGATGCCGGCGATGGTGGCGAGGCGGGCGGCGGGTGTTTGTCCGCCTCGGACGCCCCAGCACATGCCGTCTCGGCGTTCTTCCGCGAGGGCAGCGTCGAGACAATCCTGGCGGACGGGGCAGCGCTCGCAGATCATGATGCAGTCGGGCTGCATCTCTGGGGCGTGCCAGATTTGGGGGTCTGTGCTGGCGCATACGGCGTCGCGGACCCATGCGTGGTCGTCGAGACTCATCGGTGTCTCCTATCGGTCAGTGTGGCGTCCAGTATATAGGCCGGGGTCGGGGTGTGCAACCTCTATCGGGCCCATCGGGGGATGCCGATGGTCTGTGTGTCGGGGCCGGGCCAGTCGCCTGTGGTCTGGCAGTGGTGCCAGATGGCGCAGGCGCGCATGCTGTCTGCGATGCCGCGGTCGAGGAGTTCGGGGGTCATCAATGCGATGGTGATGGTGTGCGGGGGGGTGGTGGTGACGATGATGTGGAGCGCGCAGGAGTCGTCGGGGATGATGCCGGCCTGGCGGCCGATGCGGGTGTAGTGGCCGGCCTGGACGTGGTAGCCGCGGCGCCAGGAGGTGGCCTGCCAGTCGTCCACGGGGCTGGCGGTGGTTTTGATGTCGACGAGGATGCCCTCGCGGGTGATGGTGTCTGCGCGGCCGCGCATCAGGCATCCGGTGTCCTCATCACGGCCGTAGAGGGTGATCTCGGGCCAGGCGAGGTCTTGAAGGGGGCCTGGGTCGAGGATCATGGCGGCATCGGGGTGGGTGTGCACAGCATTAACGCAGGACATGCAGATGTCGTAGTCGGCGGTGGTGAGCGGTGTGGCGCCGGCGGCTGTGGCGGCTGCTGCTTTTTCTCGCCAGGCGGCGGAGCGGCGGGACGGGCCGCAGTCTGCCGGCTGGGGGCCGACGCCGAGGGTGGCGGCGTGGATGGCTGTGCCGAGGAGCATCGGCCCGGAAGGCGCGGCGGGGCGGGCGTGCTGCCAGTGGACGGCTGCGGGCCCGTCTGGGTGGAGGATGCGCGATGCTTGGGTTCCGGAGATGGCGCCTCCGCGGCTGGCCATCTGGTCGGCGTGGTAGATGCCGTCGGGGATGCCGGCCCAGGCGGAGGGGACGGGGATGGCGTCCTGGTGGTCGTAGGGGGTCCATGGTGCGGGTGTGTGGGTCATGGTGTCAGAATAGAATCGGCGTAGTGTCCGTGCAGGCGGGGGAGGCCCAGAGTGTTTCGCGGCTGCGGGAGGAGGTGTGGCTGTAGCCGGCGCCGGCGGCGGCCCCCTGATGGACGGCCCACCCGGCCTGCTCGAGGGCGGGATGGTCGCCCGCATAGCCGCAGACGATGATGCGCCAGTCGTCGGGGGCTTCGGTGAGGCACCATCGCTCGACCTGCGCCGAGATGGTGTCGTCGCCGTGCGCGTACAGGTTGGCGCTGACCGTGTATGGGGGGTCGAGGAGGATGCCGGGGCTGCCGCCGTCTGAGAAGCCTGTGGTGCGATATGAGGTGACGGAGGGGGCGACGGCGCGGCGCCAGTCGCCGGCGAGGATGGCGACGGCGGAGAGGCGCTCGGCGATGGCGTAGACGCGCTGTCTGCCGTCTCCTGCCCGGATGCCGCTGCGGCGGGCCACGCTGGGGATGGATCGGGCGATGCCGCCGCCCCCGCCGGTGTTGACGAGGTGGTTGTCTTGTACGGTCCACGGGCCTGACGGGATTGGTTCACCGATCGCGTCGCATGCGCACGCGAGCCACCATCCCGCGAGCACAGGGTCGCAGACGGTGGGGGAGGCCTCGAGCCAGGCGCGCAGGCCGCCGGTGTCGACCTGCGCGAGCTTGACTTGGCGGGCGTGCATGTCGATCTCGCTGTTTTGGGTGCCGGCGTACCGGAGGACGATGCTGGGCCGGTAGCGGATGGCGCGGAGCGTGTTAACCAGCAGACCGTCCGCGTCGTTGATGATCTCGCAGCGGCGCAGCCCGGGCCTCCATCCGGGCCGCCCCAGGAGGGCGGCGCAGGTGCCGCAGAAAGGCTCGACGTAGAGGGGCGGGTTTCCGAGGAGCCGCCAGATGGTTTCCGCGGCGCAGGTTTTGGCGCCGAAGTAGGGCCATGCCGGCTTCATCAGTCGACCTTCTTCCCGGCGGCGCTGAGGATGGCGCGGAGTTCGGCGATGTGGCTTGCGGCTTGTTCGGGGGTGGCGGTGGGTGCGTCGGCCTGGTAGAGGGCCTCGGAGACGGTCCGCTCGGGGGGGTAGTGGATGTCGCGGCGGATCCAGCCTTGGTAGCCGTCGTCGAGCCAGCGGGTGAGGGGCCGATGGTAGCGGGGCTCGGTCTGCTCGGCGTAGCGGCGTGCGGCGTCGGGCAGCTGCGCGGCGGTCTCTGCCGGGCTGGGGGTGTCGAGGCATGCCTGCTGCCAGGCGGCGGCGGCGGCCTGGCGGTCTGCGGTGGAGTGGGGTGCGCGGGGGTGCTCGGCGCGGAGGTGCTCCCAGTGGTGGAGCAGATCGGCGGTCTGGTCGATCTGGGCTTGGGTGAGGCCTCGGAGGGTGCCGGTGGGGTGGCCGACGGCGATGGATGCGGCGGCGGCGGCTTCGGCCTGGCTGGCGCCGGTGACTTTGGCCTCCTCTATGATGCGGCTGTAGTCGCGGTCGGGGCAGGGTGCAGCCTGGACGTCTGTGATGGTGTCTGCGGCGGCGTCCGCGTCGTCGTAGTCGGGGGTGTCGTCGTCGGGGTCGGGTGCGAGGTCTTCGAGCCCATCGTAAGTGCGCCAATCCTCGGGGTCGTAGTCGATGCTAGGGCGGGGCTGGGGCATGGTGGCCTCCTCGATGGGTGCGGTGTCGGTGGCGGCTGCGGTAGCGGTAGTGGCCGCCGGCTTGGCGTGGCATTCGTCGCGGAGCATGGTGCCGATGTGGCCGGCGGCGTGGCAGATCGGGGTCAGGCGCAGGGTGACCAGGTTGGTCTGCTGGCCGCCGTCGTCGTGGTGGCGTGCGGCGACGGTGATGAGGCCGGCCCGGGCGAGACGGCTGTTGGCGCGCTGTGTGCTGCGGCGGGAGCACCCTGCTAGCTTGGCGGTGCGGGCGACGGATGGCCAGCAGGTCGGCTCGGCGTAACCGTCGTGCATGTTGGCGGCGTCCGCGTAGACGGCCAGTACTGCGCGGGCGGTCGTGTCGAGGCCATAGGCGGCTGCGGCGGCCTGGCATGCGGCGATTGCGGTGATCATCGGGGCTCCTCGGGGATCAGAAAGTCTGTGAAGACAGTATACGCAGATACGGCGCACCCGCCGTCGTCGCGGTAGCGGAGGCAGCGGGCGAGTAGGCCGGCCTGCTCGAGCTCGTGGATGGATCGGGAGACAGTGCGTCGGCTGACGCCGACGATCTTGGCCAGGTCACGCTTGGAACCGGCGGTTGTGCGGCCCGAGCCGGTGTCGTCTCCGGTGAGGATGAGCACGACGAGCAGGAGGCGGCCATAGGCCGAGATGCCCTGCACGGTGAGCGCTGCGAGTACTAAATCTCTATCTCGACTGATCATGGCTCATGATCATAGCACACCCATCCTCCTCGGCGCGACTTCGCCCCTCCCCGTAGGTGAGTGGTCTGCAAGAGGTGAGAGAGATTCGGTTA
>ERZ1674276.38-NODE-38-length-26725-cov-10.137345_pt1 | contig 26725 bp, 18 predicted proteins | sample MGYA00581194_ERZ1674276 | MGnify/ENA primary metagenome ERZ1674276 (study PRJEB41354, sample SAMEA4873337) | human saliva metagenome | biome: human-associated habitat [ENVO:00009003]; feature: mouth environment [ENVO:08000002]; material: saliva material...
TCGCCCAGTGCGGGCAGTACTACGGTGTGGGACATAATCTTTCCCGTTCTCCTTGGTGAATGCTTGAACTAGAAAAATGTGGGGCGGCAACCCGGACGCGCGCGCCCGGTTCAGAACCGGGGAGCACGCATCCGGGTGCGGGGCGTTGTTCAGCGGATACGCCCGTCACCGCCTTGACCTGAAAGGTCGTAACTAAGCCGACGCGAAAAACATCAGCCAGTAAAAATATGTGCGCCTGGATTATGCGCTGTGCAGCGGGGTGCCGTTCAGGAGCATTGCTGCCTCACCCAGAGACTCGTTCTGAGTCGGGTGTGCGTGGACGAACTTAGCGACGTCCTCGGGGAATGCTTCCCAAGCAACCCACATCTGAGCCTCACCAATCTGCTCACCCATGCGCTTACCAATAGCGTGAACACCAACGATGGGGCCGTCCTTCTGGCGGACAACCTTCACGATACCGGTAGCACCGAGGATAGAGGACTTACCGTTACCAGCCAGGTTGTACTCAGCGGTCTCAACGTTCTCAGCGCCGAACTTCTCCTTAGCCTTGGGCTCGGAGTAACCGACGGATGCAATCTCGGGATCGCAGAAGGTGACCTTGGGGATGTTGATGTCTTCAACGATGGTGGGGTTCAGGCCAGCGATTTCCTCAGCAACGAAGATACCCTGCTGGTAACCGCGGTGAGCCAGCTGAACGCCGGGGACGATGTCACCAATAGCGTAGATGTTGCCAACGCCGGTGTGCAGGCGCTCGTTAGCCAGGACGAAGCCGCGATCCATGGGGATGCCCTGCTCCTCGTAGCCCATGTTTGCGGTGTTCGGGCCACGACCAACAGCGACCAGAACGATCTCTGCCTCGAAGACCTTGCCGTCAGCCAGGGTGACCTTAGCACCGTTAGCGTCCTGCTCAACCTTCTCGAAGAGGGTGCCGGTGTTGAACTTGATGCCGCGCTTCTTGAACGCACGCTCCAGAACCTTGATGATTGCCGGGTCCTCGTTGGGAACCAGGTTCGGCAGGCCCTCGATGATGGTGACGTCAACGCCCATAGCGTTCCACATGGATGCGAACTCGCAACCAATCACGCCGCCACCGAGCACGATAGCGCTCTTGGGCAGGTAGTCCATCTCCAGTGCCTCAGTGGAGGTCAGAACGCGACCTTCAATGGGCAGACCGAAGGTCTTGGAGACCGAGCCGGATGCCAGGATAATGTTCTTACCCTTGTACTCAACACCACCGACGGTGATGGTGTCCTGAGCGGTCAGCTTACCCTCGCCGGGGATAACCTCTACGCCCTTCATCTTCAGCAGGCCTGCAAGACCCTTGAACTTACCGGAGACGATTCCGTCCTTGTAATCGCGAACCTTGCCCATCTCGATGGACTGCAGAACAGCGTTGACACCGACCTTGGATGCCTCGCGTGCGTCCTCGGCCAGCTCAGCAGCGTGCAGGTAGGCCTTGGTGGGGATGCAGCCGGTGTGCAGGCAGGTGCCGCCGACCTTTTCCTTCTCAATCAGACCGACGGTGAAGCCCAGCTGGCGTGCGCGAATAGCTGCAGAGTAACCAGCGGAACCGCCGCCGAGGATGAGGATATCGAATTCTTGAGCCACGATATTGCTCCCTTGCATAGTTGGTGGGGTACGACCCCGTGCAATGAGTTCTTACCTTATTGGTAGGTTCCCCGGCACACACAGCAGGCCCGCATCAAAAAGACGCGCGCCCATCCGCGTACGCAGAAAAACACTTAATACAAGAATACCCCCGATACCGCCCCTTTAAGTTCACTCAGGGTGGTTTTTAGCCAAATAATCCCGCAAAGAGGCCAAAAAATTCGAGGCATATAGCATGCTGGACACCCCGCCCGGGCCGTTCTCGCACGGGGATGCCGAAAGGCCCGGGCGGGAGAAGAAAAGCTCCCTCTCCGACGAACCGAGAAAAGGCGGAAATGACCTCAACGCAACGCGCGAGGCGCCCCGGCCTGTTCGGCCAAAGCGCCTCGCGCATCCCTATATAACCGTTCAGCAATCAGCGGAAACCCTGCAGAAAGGAAGCCCTCCGCAAGAGTCCCGGCGCCGCCGAACCCTCTACTTGGCGTAGGACTGGATGAAGTTCACCAGGGTTGCGGTACCGAAGCCGGTACCCTCCTTCGGGGTGTAACCGTAGGGTGCCTCCTCGTTGAACGCGGGGCCCGCGATGTCCAGGTGTGCCCACGGAATACCTTCGCCCACGAACTCCTTCAGGAACAGGCCCGCGGTCAGGGCACCGCCGAAACGCGAACCGATGTTCTTAATATCGGCAACCTGCGAGTCCAGGCTCTTGCGCAGGTAAGACTCCAGCGGCATGGGCCAGTAAGCTTCACCGGCGGATGCGCCGGCAGCCTGCACGCGCTCGCGAATCTCCTCGTCACCCAGCAGAGCCGCGGTGCGCAGGCCCAGGGCGGCCATAGCGGCACCGGTCAGGGTGGCGATATCCAGGATGACGTCCGGCTTAGCCTCGGAAGCCAGCGCGATACCGTCCGCCATAACCAGGCGACCCTCGGCATCGGTGTTCAGCACCTCAACGGTACGACCGTCGCGCATGGTGATGACATCCTCGGGGCGCAGGGCGTGGCCGCCGGGCATGTTCTCGGCCAGGCACAGGTAACCGGTCACGGCCACCGGAACCTCCAGCTCAGCGGAGGCCACCACGGCGTTCAGCACGGCTGCGGCACCGGCCATATCGCACTTCATGGTCATCATCGAAGCGGCGGGCTTCAGCGAGTTACCGCCGGAGTCAAAGGTGATGCCCTTACCCACCAACGCCACGTGAGCCTTCGGGTTCTCGGGGACGTACTTCACCACGGCAAGAACGGGCTTGCGGGGAGAACCCTGGCCAACGCCGGCAATACCGCCGAAGCCCTCCTCGACCAGGCGGTCGTAGTGGAAGAGCTCAATCTCAACGTTTGCGTAATCTTCGGCCAACTCAGCCGCAAACTCACCGAAGGTCTCGGGGTACAGGTGCGACGGGGGCAGGTTCACCAGACGGCGTGCGTCCTTGGTGGTCTCACCCAGGACCAAGGCCTGCACCAGTGCGGGCTCCGCCTCATCGGGATCAATCGAGGAAATAATCAGGACGGACTCAATCTCTTCCTTGATCGAATCCTGGGTCTTGCCGCGCATACCCTCCTCGATGAAGTTACCCAGCACGGCGCCGTGCGCGACGGCCTCAATCTCATCCACGGAGGACAGGCCGAAATCGAAGGCAATCTCCTCGGCGGAACCGGCCAGCTGACGGCTTGCCGAACCAGCGGCATAGCGCAGAGCATCCAGACGCTCCTGACCGGTAGCCTGATCGGAACCCAGACCAGCCAGAGCCACAATGCCGGCGCCCGAATCCTCAAGACCCGGCAGACGCAGCAGCTGATCGGGGGCGCCCGAGGCACCCAGCGCCTCCAGCAGCTCATTGATACCCTCGGCGGAATCCTCAGACAGCGAGTTCGGGGCCAGGTACGGGCCCTCGGAACCCTTCAGAACACCCAGGACCAGAACGTCGGCCTCCAGCGCCTCAAGGTCGGTGCTGTGAATCGACAGGGAAAGAGACATCGTTACTCCTTTGCGTATGTCTTCTTGAAACCATCCCACCCGAAGCTGGCGAACCGTGCGAAACGGTGCCCGTAGAGGCGGGATGCGCCGCGCAAAAGTACGCGGACTACCCGTTTCTACTCTACCGGATGGGGCGGGGGAGCGGCGCGTACGCTCGCGAGCCGTCCGCGGGGGGTCCCCAGCATTTCGGCTTATGCAGGGCAGACCGTTCACCCGCCGCGAGAAAACGCCGAGATAGAAGCCAACACAATCTTCTTGGCCTAGAATGAAAGACTACGGAAAGCGTCTGTTGACAGAAAGGCGCGTCGGCCAGCCCCGTGACGAAACACGGTGTGGCGGGCCGAACGGATTCATAGTGAGGAGGCTGTCATGCTCAATCCCGAAGATCTCTACTTAGCTAACACCAAAATCCTCGACGATCCGCGGATGCACGGGCTGACCCTCGTCATCGCCCTCTCCAGCCCGCAGGACGCCGGATCCACCGCCGGACAGCTCGGGCAGGTGCTCCTCAGCGAGCTGAAGAACATTGAAATCGTCGAGTTCGACAGCGACCAGCTGCACAACTACCGCGCCCGCCGCCCCTTCGTGCACTACGAGAAGGACCACTTCGAGAGCCCGCAGTACCCGCAGCTCAAGCTCTACGCCGTCGAGGATAGCCTCGATCAGCCCTTCCTGCTGCTCACCGGCGCCGAACCGGACCTGCAGTGGCAGCGTTTTCAGAAGGCTCTGCTCGGCATTGTGCGACGCCTGCAGCCTTCGCTCATCGTGCTGGTTTCGGCCTACCCCATGCCCGTGCCGCACACCCGACCCTTCCCCGTCACCGCGCACGGTTCCCGCAAGGACCTGATTCGCGGCATCTCCCCGTGGAAGCCTACCGCGGATATGCACGCGACCATCACCAACCTGCTCGAGGTACTCTTTACCGACAACGGCTACGACACCGTGGGATTCGGCGTGAATATTCCGCAGTACATCTCCGAGGCCGACCTGCCGCAGGGCACCCTCACCGCCCTCGAGCACGTGGGCATGGCCGCGCATCTCTCGCTACCCACCGACGATTTGCGCGAGGCCGCCCGCCACGTGCACGGGCAGATTAACGACCAGGTCAAGCAGAACCCCGAAATTGGGCGCATGATCACGACCATGGAAGAGAACTACGACGAGAACTACCGCACCTCGGATATCGCCATTCCGCTTTCGCGACGGGACGCCAACAACATTCCGAGCCGCGACGAGATTGGTGCCCTCTTCGAACGCTTCCTGGACGAGCACTAGGGGAACGCTAGGCAGACGCTAACCGATTCGTCGAGGCGCGGCGCCGGGAGGAGGGGAGACTCACCTGCATCTGCGGCCCTCCAGCCGACCGTACAGCGGGGCGTTCGTGACCGAATGTGACGGAACCGCCGCGGTGCGGTACCCGAAAAACCGAACAAAACGAATAAATCTGTGGATTTTCTTCTCTTTACAGAGGAGATATCCACAGATTTTTTCTTTAACGGATGCCAAGGCGGCGCACCTGACATTGTGGAACCATGAACAAGTACCGCAAGACCCAGAAGCCCAGCCCCCAGAACCCTAACACCCGAGATGGCCTCCAGAGCGCAGCCTTCCGGACGGATAGTCTTCCGAACGGCACCCCGAGCCCCGCGCCTCCCTCAATCTCCACCGAGTACGACGTTCTCAGCCACGCCCTTCACCACAACGGCTACTGGCCCGAACGCTCCCTCATCATCCTCACCGCCCACAACTCCGTCCTCGGCCCCAGCCTGCGCGTCAACCTGCCTGAAGAACCGCTCCCCGAAAGCCACCGCGCCGTGTACCTCACCGGCCTCTTCACCATGATTCCCGCCGAATACGACGGGGCGCCCCTCAACCGCTTCTACGCCATCATCGTCGATGGCGATAACGCCGTACGCCAACGCCAACTCGACCCAGCCACCCGAACCGCCGCGACCCTGCACGAAGTCGGCGCAGACATCACCGCGCAGAGCCGCATCAGCTCCTGGGCACACATGCTCTTCGACCCGCGCATCGTCGGCGAACGACGCTGCGAAGACATCATCTACGCCGGCGCCGCCACCGTGTGGGCTCTCAACGACCGCATGGAAGCGCTCACCCTTCTCGGACCCATCGAAGACCTTCACGCCAGCCGCTACCAGGCATGGCGAACCAGTCTCGGCGACAGCATCGCGCCCGACGCAACCGGCAACTTCGCCCGGAGCCCCTGGGATACCGACACGACCAACAACCCCTCTGCCCGCGATGACTGGGAATCCGCCACCGAGCTCTGGAGCACAACCCGCGCTCAACGCGTCCCGGTCACCACCACCGGCCGAGCCTACCGCCAGGCCCAGCTCGACCTCTGCTACTGGGAGACCGCCATCAGCGCTGTCGAACCCTACCTGAACACCCCGCCCGAGCTCAGCAAACGCACCATCGGCGACACCCTCCGCGAGCTCATCCCCGCCGAGGTCGCTGGGCACCTGCGTGCATCCCTGCAGCCCAGCACCCTCACCAACGCCTTCGAGGAGCACAGCACCCTCGAAATTCTCAGCCCGGAGACCCTGGCGTACCTCGCCGGGTACGGCCTCGACCGAACCCAGCAGGTACTCGCCATCCAGCGGTACACCACCGATTACATTTACTATGCCCTCGGCGGCGCCGCACCCCTCGGTGAGCCTCGCGAAGAGCCCATCGAACCGCCCCATTACGGCACGCGCATCACCCGAAAGGCCCGGATGCCTCGCAGTTTCACCGCCGCCTTGGCAGGCGAGGGGCCCGCCGTGCGCACCGTCCCCGCCAAGTGCAATCAGTGGCAAGACTGGATTCGCCGAACCCATCGCACCATCCAAGCCGCCGATCTCGAGCGCTGGACCTTCACCGAGCTCGACGGAATCGACCTCGCCGAAAGCTCCCTGCTTCACGAAGAAACCCTCCACGAGTACAGAGGCGGTCGGATTTCTCCCTACGCCGCAGAAACGGACGGGGAAGCACCCGCAACCGATGAAGAAAACCGCGACCAACACATCATCCAACAGCTCAACAACAGCACCTATATGAGCGAACCCCGCCGCCTCGCGGCCCTCAACCACTACCGCGCCGCGCTCGCCGGGTCTGCCGATGTCGAGGCACCCGACTACCGCCGTCTCAACGCTCTCGAGCTTCTCTCCAGCCTTCTCGTTCCGGGCTCCAACACCGCGGAGTACAGCGCCCTACGCACCCTTCAATCCTGGAGCAACTGGCTCAAGGGACACAGCACCTACGCCAACCTGTTGCGCCACGAAGCACAGCTCCACGACCTCCGCCTCAGCCCCAACATCATCGATGCGCGACTCGCCACCGGAACCTGCCCCGCCTGGCTCACCGCTCGGCGTGCAAATACCGACGCGCTTACCGAAGGGACCACCATCAGCACCCTCAAGCCCCGCAAAAACACCCCGACCTACGGCCAGTCAAGTTGAAAGCCCCCGAAAATCTGCAATACTTATGTATTGACCCCGTACAGTCGATGCGCTATAGCGCGCCCTCAAACAGCTCAGTACAACGAGCCGCGGCACCACGTAAACGACCAACGCGAGCGGAATAAAAACCCGTCCCGCAGCGTTAATCGGTTCAGAGTCGCAAACACACCAAAGAGGACGCCAGCACAGACTTGACAGGGTCTTAGGTGTTTTGCAGACAAAGCACCCCAACACAAGCCAGAAAGGGTACTAGTGGCACCTGCACCCAGCAAGAAGACTGCAACCGGCGACGCAACCGAAGAAACCGCCGCCAAGACCACCCGCGCCACCAAGGCAACCAAGACTACTAAGGCTACTAAGGCAGCCAAGACCACCTCCGAGGCAGCCAAGGAAACCACCGCAGAAGATACTGCCACCGCAACCACCGCGGAAAAGCCCAAGCGCACCCGCAAGACCACCGCTAAGGCAACCACCAAGCGCAAAACCGGCGGACGACGCAAGAAGACCGGCGACGACTTCGACCTCGAACTCGACGACGATCTCGAAACCACCGACGCCGACGAAGAGCCTGAAGAAGACGAAGCCACCGTCGCCAAGAAGGAAGAAAAGAAGGCCGCCGAGGCTGTAGCAGCCAAGGGCTCCGGCTTTGTTCTCACTGCCAGCGACGACGACGATGCCCCCGCTCAGCGCGTCGTCACCCCCGGCGCAACCGCCGACCCCGTCAAGGACTACCTCAAGCAGATCGGTAAGGTCTCCCTGCTCAACGCACAGCAGGAAGTCGACCTCGCCATGCGCATCGAGGCCGGCCTCTACGCAGAACACAAGCTCGCCGAAAACCCCGACATGGACAAGGACCTCAAGAAGGCCATGCGCTGGGTCGTCCACGACGGCAAGCGAGCCAAGAACCACCTGCTCGAAGCCAACCTGCGACTCGTCGTCTCCCTCGCCAAGCGCTACACCGGCCGCGGCATGCTCTTCCTCGACCTCATCCAGGAAGGTAACCTCGGCCTCATCCGCGCCGTCGAGAAGTTCGACTACTCGAAGGGCTTCAAGTTCTCCACCTACGCAACCTGGTGGATCCGCCAGGCCATCACCCGCGCCATGGCAGACCAGGCCCGCACCATCCGCATCCCCGTGCACATGGTCGAGGTCATTAACAAACTCGCCCGCGTGCAGCGCCAGATGCTTCAGGACCTCGGTCGCGAACCCACCCCCGAGGAGCTCGGTAAGGAACTCGACATGACCCCCGAAAAGGTCATCGAGGTTCAGAAGTACGGCCGCGAGCCCATCTCCCTGCACACCCCCCTCGGCGAAGACGGCGACTCCGAATTCGGTGACCTCATAGAGGACTCCGAGGCAGTCGTCCCCGCAGACGCGGTGTCCTTCACCCTTCTGCAGGAGCAGCTCCACTCCGTCCTCGACACCCTCTCCGAGCGTGAAGCCGGTGTCGTCGCAATGCGCTTCGGCATGACCGACGGTCAGCCCAAGACCCTAGACGAAATCGGCAAGGTTTACGGCGTGACCCGCGAACGAATCCGCCAGATCGAGTCGAAGACCATGTCTAAGCTCCGTCACCCGTCGCGTTCGCAGGTTCTGCGCGATTACCTGGACTAAAAGTTCATAGCTAGCGGTTCTAACGTGCTGGCGGATGCTCGTGCAGCTGGTCTGCTGTCCGGCACGCAGAGGATGCTCGCGTAAGTTCTGCACAGCCGGCTTGCGGACAATGCTCGCGGGGGAGTGCCCCCTCTGCGGCGCTGAGCGCCTTGAGGACGGAGCCCCCGCTCCGCATCGCCGCTATGCCGTCTAGGTTCAGTTTCACAGAGGCTGAGTATGTCAGGTTGGCTCTGCGGACAGTGCTTGCGGCACAGTTCCGCACGACCGGCACGCGGACAATGCTCGCGGGGGAGTGCCCCCTCTTCAGCGCCTGGGGGCGCTTCGAGGACGGAGCCCCCGCTCCGCATGTCCGCTATACCGTGCCGCTACAGGCCCAGCTGGCGCAGATAGCGTTCCGCCACCGCCTCCACCTGGTCTAGGCCATGCACACGACCCAGCGCCTGTGCCCAGGCATCACCCGCAGGTTCCGAACCCACCGGCAGACCGGCCGCCGCCCACAGCATACCGACCATCGCTCCCACCGAATCCGAATCAGAATCCACCGACACCGCGCGGCACAGCCCCTCAAACAGGGTGCCACGCACCGTCGCATCATCAGCATCGGCGGGCAGATTCCTCAGCGTATCCGCCGCACACCAGAGCGCCGTGCCCAGCAGCTCCGGGGCGGTCCACCCCGTACCAAAATGCTCAGCCACCGCCTGCGGCACCGGCACCACACCGCGCTCCAAAAGCTCGAAGGCACGGTTCAGCGCCTCCACGGTGCGGGAACCATCACCCGGAATCGCATCATCCCCGGCAACCGAACCACACCACGACACCACACGACGCGCCGCCTCCAGCAACGCGTCAAACGAGCCGGACGGGGATGCCAACAAATCGCGGATGAGCAGCGCGTACGCCGCCGCTGACACTAAAGCCTCCGGGTGGCCGTGCGTCAATGCCGCACCGCGCACCGCCAACATGACCACCGTGCGCTCCTGAGCCACCGGCAACAGCCCCAGAGCCGCCGAACGCACCAGCGCGCCGCTACCCAGAGCATCAGGGTTCACCGACTTCGACACCAGCTGCATCTCACCGGTACCCAACGCCCGCAACGTCGCAGCACCCGGACCGCGACGAGCCGTCAACTCGTTCGACCCGTCAATTTCACGATCCAAAGAAAACGGGGCGGTCTCCGGCAGAGCCTCGCCAATACCGCGGAACCACCGCAAATACGCCAGCCACAGGCACGCCAACTCATCCGCCGCCGCGCCCTCGTTATTCCACTCCAGAACCTCCGTCAGGCCGTCTAAGGTGTAGCAGGTCAGCTGCGTATCATCGCTGATCAGCAGCTCGCCGTACGCGGCCTTCCAGGGCTTCGGGTTGCGCTCCGCGATCTGCTCCGCCGACAGCAGCTCAAGGGGATAGCCCAGCGCGTCACCCAGCGCAGACGCATACAACAGGCCGCGCACCCTGCCCGCAAACTCAGCCGAAACCTCAGGTGCACGCGTGAACTCAACAGAAGAAAAACTCATAGGGCGATTATCCCACGGGCGTTTAGGATGCGGGGGTAGGGTTACAAGCGGCTTCGTGCTCACGCTCGCGGGGGAGTGCCCCCTCTGCGGCGCTGGGGCGCCTTGAGGACGGAGCCCCCCGCTCCGCACGAGCACCTACGCCGCGGGTCGGGTGCCTGCTCCACAGACGGGGCGCCTTGAGGACGGAGCCCCGCTCCACGTGAGCGCCTACGCCGTGAATGACGAACCGCGGGGCGCACTTTTCTCAACGGTGCCATACTGAAACCATGAAGATTCTGCACACCTCCGACTGGCACCTCGGCCGCACCTTTCACCGCAGCCCCCTCACCGACAAGCACCGACAGTTCATCGACGAACTGCTCGACTACGTTCGGGCCGAAGGCGTTGACGCCCTCCTCATTAGCGGGGACGTCTACGACAGCAGCATCCCCAACGCCGAAAGCACCACCCTGCTCGACCGGGCTCTCACCCGCCTCGTCCAGGCCGGCGTGCAGGTTATCCTCAGCTCCGGCAACCATGATTCCTTCCGCCGCCTCAGCTACGGATCAGCACTCTTCGAAGCCTCGGGCGTGCACATCCGAACCACTCTCGAGGACGCCACCCGCCCCGTCGAACTCGTCGAGGGGGCCCAGCGCGTGCACGTCTACGCCATTCCCTACCTTGCGCCGCGCCTGCACGCCACCGCACTCGGGGTTGAGCCCACTCACCGCGCCGTCCTCGGCGCCGTCACCGATGCCATTCGCGCGGACATCGCCGACCGTCGAGCCCGCGGCGAAGGTGCCGACCGCGTCATCGTCATGAGCCACGCAACTGTCAGCAACACCGCAGGCAACGCCGACACCACGCCCCGCAGCGACTCCGAACGCGACATCAGCGTCGGCGGCATCGACTGGGTACCCGCCTCCCTCTTCGAGGGCTTCGACTACGTAGCCCTCGGGCACATTCATAAGCGGTACCCCGTCACCGCGACCATTCGCTACAGCGGCTCACCCCTCGGCTTCTCCTTTAGCGAAGAAACCAACCGCAACGGCGCCTACCTCATCGAGCTCACACCCGGCGAAGAGCCCGTCGTCACCGGGCATGAATGGGCGACCCGCGTTCCCATGAAAACCCTCCGCGGCACCATGGACGACCTGCTCAACAACCCCGAATACACCCCCTACGAGCGCGGCTACTACTGCCGCATCGAGCTCACCGACGAGACCCTTCCCGTCGGCGCGGTCGACACGCTCCGCAAGCGGTACGAAACCATCTCGCACTTCAGCTACCGCAGCACCCGCGAAGCCATCGAAAAACCCGCCGCTCCGCCGCTCAGCCAGAAGATTAACCCCGTGGACCTCTTCGACCAATTCCACCGTTACGTTCGCGAGCGTCCCCTCACCGACCCCGAACGCGCCGTCATCACCGATATCGCCGACCGAGTCACCGCTCAGAAAGACCACGCATGATTCTGCACCGCCTCGAATTTGAAGCCTTCATGGCATACCCCGACCGGCAGACCATCGACTTCGGCGACCTCAACGCTGCCGGAGTCTTCCTGCTCAACGGTCCCACCGGCGCCGGTAAGACCACCATCCTGGACGCTATCTGCTACGCCCTCTACGGCGGCACCACCGGCGACCGCGACCCCGCGCAGCTCTACTCCACCTACGCGGCACGCAGCAACACCCCGCCCCGCGTCTTCCTCGACCTCACCCTGCAGGGCCGCCGCCTGCGCATTAACCGCACCCCCGTGTACAGCCACCCCATCACCCGCGGCAAGCGCGCCGGACAGATGACCGTCAAGGCCGCCACCGCCACCGTGGAGGAGCTGCTTCCCGGAGGCAACCCGGAGGACGATAAGGCCTGGAAGCCCATCGCCTCCCAGGTCAAAGAGGTCAACGCCGTCATCGCGGAGCGTATTCACCTCAACCGCGAACAATTCCTCAAGGTCGTGCTCCTCGCGCAGGGGCAGTTCGCGCAATTCCTCAAGTCCAAGCCGGTAGAGCGTAAAGAACTGCTCAAGAAGATGTTCCCCGTAGATTACATCGAGGCCATGTACGCCGAGCTTCTCGAGGAGGCAAAGCAGGCCCGGCAGGACGTTGCCAACGATGAACAGGCCCTCGACGGCTATCTCAATCGTGCCCGGAGTGGTATGGAGGCTCTTCGCGAAAGCCTCGCCCCGCTCACCCCCGAGGGGGAGGCGGCCGAAGCATCCCCCGCCGACGGTGGGCCGGAGACCGCAGAAGCTACGGATACGATTACCCCCGAAACCGTCGCCGCTGAAACCCTTGACGCGTGGCTCGCCTCCGGTGTCGAGGAGGCGCGCACCGCCTCCGCGCGGGACGACCGGGAACAGTCCCGCCTCGCCGGCGAAGCTGACCGTCACGCCCAGACCCTCAACGAGCGCCTTCAGCTTCGCAAGGACTGGGGCGAGTACGAACAGCTCATCGCGCGCCGTGAACGCCTCGTTGAGGAACGGGAACCGCACGAAGCACGCGTGAAGGAGCTTGCGGATGCCCGCGCCGCCGCCCCGCTCACCGCGCGTTACACCCAGCTGCGCGTTGAGGAACAGGACATCGAGGAACAGCGCGCCCGGCAGGCCGAGTACGCCGGCGCCCTGAAGACCGCCCGCGAGAGCCTGCGCCGTGCCCTGCGCGCGGGGGAGGACCCCGCGGAAGATGCCGCGCCCTACCCCGAGGAGGAGCTCTTCGCCACGCGTTCGGTCGAAGAGCCCGCGGAGGCCCGCGGCCGGCAGCTTGATGCTACCCTCACCGCCCTGCGCGCCCTGCACAAGCGTGACGATCAGCTGGCCCAGGAGGAGCGCACTGTCCGACAGGCCCAAACCCGGAGCGAGCAGCTGGCTCAGAAGGTCGAAAGCGCCGCCCAGAACCTCGAAACCTTGGGTGCCAGGGCGCGGGAAATTCAGGAGAACCTGAAGGCCTACGAGAAGGCCGAGGAAGAGCATGCTCTTGCCCTCCGCGGGGCCGAGGACGCCGAGAAGGCGCACCGCGAAGCCCAGCAGGCCCAGCAGAATATTGACGCCGCGCGGCGGGCCGTCGCCGAGGCCGAGAAGGAAGCGGAACGAGCCCTCAGCACCCGGCAGAAGGCTCAGGAACGCTGGGAGGAAGCCGCCCGAGCCGCTATCGAGGCGACCGACGCCTTCAGGAGCCTGCAGGCGCAGCGACTGGTCCAGGCGTCCTCCCTGCTCGCCCGCGAGCTGACCGAGGGGGAACCCTGCCCGGTGTGCGGTTCCGCGGAGCATCCCAACCCCGCCCGTGCCCGCGAGGGCGAGAGCCTCGTCGAGCAGACTGATCTGGACGCAGCCAAGACCCGTGAAGACCGCGCCCACGAGGCCTCCCGCGCTCGCGAGGAGGAGAAGGAAAATGCCGCCCTCGCGTATCACCGGGCTTCTGAGGCGCTGGCCCGCGCCCGTAGTCAGAGCGAAACCCTCGCGGCCCAGGAACGCACGGATCCCGAGCAGAGCGCCCGGCAGCTGGCCCAGGCCCGCGAACGGGTTCAGCAGACGACGACCCGTCTCGCCGAGCGCGATGCCCTGCGCAAGCGCCAGGCTCAGGCGGAGGCCGAACAGAAGGCCGCCGAAGAGACCCGGAGCACCCTGCACGATGCCCTCACCGAGGCCCAGGCCCTCCACCGCGAAAGCCTCGAGCGCCGTGACGCCCTGGCCCGAGAGCTGGCGCCTTCCAAGGCTCACATCCCGTTTGCCCAGCGCATTGAGGCACTTGAGAACTACCGCGCCCTCGCCCAGCGCGAGGAACAGGGCTCTCTGCTGCTGAACCGCGCGGCGGAGGAGCACTCTAAGCACCTCGTCGAGGTTCAGGGGTTGCTCCAGGAGTCGCCCTTTGCCGATTCCGCCGGGGTCATTGCGGCCGAGCGAACGGAGGCTCAGATTCTGGCCCTCGAGAAGGCCGTGAACGACTACGAGCTGGAGTCCGCCCGCGTGAACGAAAGCCTGGGACGCGAAGCCCTGGTCGAGGTCGCGGCTCGCGTGGCCGCGGGCGAACAGGCCCCGGATGATCAGCAGGAACTCAGGGGACGCATCGAGGAACTGCGCCAGCGGGTGCAGCACCTCGTTCGCCGAGAGGGCGAGAGGGAAGGCATCGTGCGTTCCCTGCGGGCCCTGCGGAGCGAGTTTGTCGCCTTCCGCGAACGGACGGCCGAACGCTACGATCGGGCCGAGATGCTGGGGGCCCTCGCCGCCGCGGCCCGAGGCGACACCCTCGGCGGGTACACGCACCAGGTGGACCTGGTGAGCTACGTGCTCGGCGGTGAATTCGAGCGGATCCTGGACGTCGCGGATAAGCACCTGCAGCGCATGAGCGACGGTCGCTACGGTATGAAGCTCAGCGACCACCGCGCTAAGGGAAGCCGTAGCGGCGGTGGCCTGAACCTGAACATCACGGACACCTGGACGGGAGAACCGCGCGACGCCGCGTCCCTGTCCGGTGGTGAGTCCTTCCTGGCCTCCCTGGCCCTGGCCCTGGGACTGGCCGAGGTGGTGCAGTCGAACAACGGCGGAATCGAGCTGGACACCCTCTTCATCGACGAGGGCTTCGGTACGCTCGACTCTGAAACCCTGGATACGGTGATGAACACCATCGAGTCTCTGCGTGAGAACGGTCGCACCATCGGCCTTATTTCGCACGTTGAAGAGATGAAGAACCGTATTCCGACCCAGATTGTGGTGGAAAAGGGACAGCGTGGCTCCTCGGTGAGGGTAAACTCCTATTAGGCATACCCCCGCCCTCGAACGCTGACGCGTCGAGAACCGGCGGATTAATCACGAGAGAGACCATGACCCCAACACCTCAGCGTAGGAATCAGGATTCAGCGCGCCCCGCGGCTCACCCCGAGGACGCGTCACCCACCCCCGGTGCTCACGTACCGGGGGTTCCTCCGCACACTATGAAGGTGACTCCTCCTCCCGAGCTACACGTGCAGCCTACCTCCGGCACGGGGGTTCCCTCTGCTCCGGGCGGTCCCCTCACCGATGTGGTGCGTAACAACGACCACGTGCTGCAGGAGGTGAGGCCCCTCCCTCTGCCCTCGGATGATGAGGTCAATAAGGACGACTCGGTATCGAACATCGTGCGTCAGCATTGGGCGCTGTTTTGGCGAAACGGCCGTGAGCAGCGCAAGTACCTGCGTGATATCTTGCGCGATGAGGGATTTGCGCGTAGCGTCCTGACCATTCTGTTCCACATTCCCGCGGCATCTTCGGCGTTTGCCCTGTATATTCTGCTGGCGAGCCACCTGGGTAGCGTGCACGACGCCGGTTACGCGGTGGCGGCTTTTGCCGGTGCGTACTCGGTTCAGGTGATGATGGGGCCCATGCTGGTGCGGGCCCTGGGCCTGCAGTTTCTTCTGGGTATCACGTCGGTGTTGAACATCGCGGCGATAGCGAACATGCTGGTCATCGGCTGGCGTCTGACGGTGGATCCGAACAATGTGAGTACCCTTTACCATGCGCTCTCCTGCGTGGCGATGGGCTTTACGACCCCGCCGTGGACTCCGTTCGCTCTTGAATCGTTGTATCGCCGGAATTACCGGTATAGCGACGAGCGGTTGGCGACGGCCGTCTCGTGGGGTACCACCGCGAACCTGTCGATGCACCCGTTAGCGGCCCTGATGATTTGGATTGGCGACGCCTACATTGCGCCTAACCACGAATATTCGGGCTTCTGGATTACTATCGGTCTGGATGTGCTCCTGCTCCTGGTGGTTCTCGTGGCGCCGAAGTTCCTACCGGATGTATCTCGCCTGAAGACGGCGAGCGCGCGGGTGCGCATGACGCGTCCGAGCCTGCAGACTGCGGTGCTGGTGATTGGCCTGGTGCTACTGGGCGGATGCGTGGGCTCCGTGGGCTCGGGTCTGCTGGGCTTCGCGCTGATGCAGGGGTCGATGAACATGTTCATGGCGATGGTGGCCGTCGGAACGGGATCGATGGTTCTGGTGGCTTTCCCCGTGATTTTGGGTGGGCAGTCCATTAACCCGTGGCACGGCTGGCTTTTGAGCGGAATTCTGCTGGTCCTGGCCGCCCTGTACCTGCCGACGAGCGTGGATACGTCAACGATTTTCTATGCATTAGTCCTGTGCGGTGCGACGCTGGGTGTGGCCTTCGCCGGCCATGAGCTGTCGCTGAGCCGCTCGCTGAAGTATATTCCCGACGCACAGGCAAGCTTCTTCACCCGTTCGATGCTGGGCATCGGCATGGCGATGGGATGCATGTGGGGCGGCTACATGGGCGACGCCCCGTACTACCGCAACGCGTTCATGGTGCCGGTGATTGTGGCGACCATGTACTTTGCGCTGGGGCACCTGTACGGTTACCTGTGGCGCGAGGAGCACGAGGAGAAGCTGGCTCCCCTGGACGCCTAACCCTTCGCGTTTCCAGATACGGCGGAAGGCCCCGCCACCTGCGTGCAGGTGGCGGGGCCTTCCGCTTTTTAGTGCCGTGCCGCGTAGCGCCGCGCTGTGCGGGTAGCCGCGAGGGCAGCCGTGCCGCGAGGGCAAACGCTTAGTGGCCGCGCTTGATCCATGCCGGAAGCTCGGGTGCTTCCAGGCCGATGCCGGTGCTGTCGCCGTGGCCGGTGAGGACCGCGGTGGACTCCGGCAGAGTCAGCAGGCGGGTCGAGATCGACTCGATGATGGTGTCGAAGTCGCTGTAGGAGCGTCCGGTTGCGCCGGGGCCGCCGTTGAAGAGGGTGTCGCCGGAGAAGACGACGCCTTCGCTGTTCTCCCAGCTGAGGGTGGGTGCGTAGAAGCACACGGAGCCGGGGGAGTGGCCGGGGGTGGCGAGGACCTTCAGCTCGGTATCGCCGATGCGCACTACATCGCCGTCAGCGAGTTCGTGGTCGAAGTCCCAGGAGGGGTACACCATTTCCCAGAGCACACGATCTGCGGGGTTCAGGTAGACGGGTGCGCCGAAGCGTTCTGCCGCCTCCTTTGCGCTGCGGATGTGGTCGTCGTGGGCGTGGGTCAGCAGAATCTTCTCCACGGTGCGGCCTGCGACGGTGCGGGAGATCTTGTCAACGTCGTGGGCGGGGTCAATGATGATCACGGAGGAGTCATTGCCGATAATCCAGACGTTGTTGTCAACATCCCAGCAGCCGCCGTCCAGCGAGAAGGTGCCGGAGGTGACGACTCGTTCAATACGTTCGCTCACGCTACGCGCTCCTAGAGTTCCACGACCGAGCGCAGCACGCGGCCGGTCTTCATGGTTTCGAAGGCCTCATTGACGTCTTCGAGGCGGATGCGCTCGGAGACGAAGCTGTCCAGGTCGAGGCGGCCGAGCAGGTACTGATCTACGAACTCGGGGAAGTCGCGGGAGGGCAGGGTGTCGCCGTACCAGGCGCTCTTGATGGAGCCGCCGCGGCCGAAGACCTCGTCCAGCGGGATGTTCCAGGTGGTGCCGGGTGCGGGCACACCCACGAGCACGACACGGCCGGCCAGGTCGCGTGCCTCGAAGGCCAGCTTGAAGGTGGGGGCAATGCCGACGGCGTCGATGACGAGGTCTGCGCCGAAGCCGCCGGTGAGTTCCTTAATGGCCTCGACGGGGTCGACCTTGGAAGAGTTCACGGTGTGGGTTGCGCCGTGCTCGCGTGCGCGTGCCAGCTTCTCTTCGTCGATGTCCACGGCGATGATGGTGGTCGCACCACCCAGCTGTGCGCCCGCAATTGCTGCGGTGCCGACGCCGCCGCAACCGATGACGGCCACGGACTCGCCGCGCTTGAGCTCACCGGTGTTCAGCACGGCACCCAGGCCGGCGGTGACGCCGCAGCCGAGCAGACCGATGGCTGCGTACTGTTCGGGGCTGATGTCAGCGGTGATCTTGGTGCACTGGCCGGCTGCGACGAGGGTCTTCTCAGCGAAGGAGCCGATACCCAGCGCAGGGGTGAGCTCGGTGCCGTCCTCGAGGGTCATCTTCTGGGTTGCGTTGTGGGTTGCGAAGCAGTACTGCGGCTGGCCCTTGCGGCATGCGCGGCATTCGCCGCAGACTGCACGCCAGTTGAGGATGACCAGGTCGCCGGGGGCGATGTCGGTGACGTCCTCGCCGACGGCCTCGACGATACCTGCGGACTCGTGGCCGAGCAGGTAGGGGAAGTCCTGGCCGACGCCGCCGGTGACGTAGTGGTGATCGGTCTGGCAGACACCGCAGGTGAGGACCTTGACGAGTGCTTCGCCCTTGCCGGGGTCGGGTACGTTGATGGTGGTGACGGTGACGGGTGCGTCCTGGGAGAGGGCTACGACAGCCTTAACCTTGTGCATGGTGCTCCTTTGTTGAGGTGCGGTTGAGGTCCAACCGCAGATAAAGGTTTTTTGATACGTTCCCATTCTACGAGCATTGGCGCACCTGGTGCACGATAAAGCTGATAGTGAAGCCACCACGCGAATTTGACGTTTTATGACGTTGTCGCGTACTCCGCCCGGAACCCCGGAACCCGGAACCCCGGAACCCGGAACCCCGGAACCCGGACACCGTAGCCTGCGGCTGCTTACTCTGCCGCTTCTACCTCTGCCGCCTCCACCTCAGCGGCGAAGGCGAGCGCACCGCGTCGGAACGCGCCCGAGGTCAGTGCGTTCACGTGGTCGCGGCCGGGCAGGGAGATGAAACGATTGAGCGGGTTGTTGTCGCGCACCATATCGTAGAGTTCCGCACCGTCGGCGGCGATGGTGTCCGCATCGCCGAGCACGACCGCAACGGGTGCGTGCGGATGCGCGCCCGGGTGACCCGCCGGCAGCTCGAGGGAACCGGCGCGTAGGGCGGGTACGTCGAAGAACGGGCCGAAGGGAATCCGCACGAACTTCAGCAGCGCGTCGGGCTGAATGGGGGAGTTGTCAATAATCGAAGTGAAGGAGGCAATGGCCTCCTTCGTGGAGTCCGCCGCCGGGGTCTGTGCGCCCGCGGAGGCGCTGGTACCTTCGTGCGCCTCGAGCATGGCGCGCAGGGTGATGAGGTGGTCGTGCAGGGGCAGGCCGCCCAGGGTGAGGGATGCGACCGCCTCCGGGTGGGTGAGGGCAAGCTCCCAGCCGACGCGGGCGCCGAAGGAGAAGCCGATAACGTGCGCGCGCGGTTGTAGCTCAACGCCGAGGTCATTCTCGGTGGCGACGGTGCGCAGTAGCCGAGCGAGCATGTTGGTGAACAGGTGCATGGGGGTCAGCGGCTGACCCACCGCATCGACAGAGGGCACCGAATCGACGGGAATTTCTCGGCTGCGCACACTCGTGTGGTCGGGGAGCTTGCAGTCGATGGCGTGCATGGACTCGGGGTCCTTGAGGTATTCGTCCGAGTGGTAGGGCAGGGCAACGATCAGCACGGGGTATCCGGCGCGCAGGTATTGGCGGATCCAGCCGGTGCCGCCGTAGAGCTGTTCGCCGCGGGTGGCGAAGCCGTGAATCATGAGGGCCGGGATGCGGCTTTTGAGCTGCTTCGGCTGGTAGAGGGTGTACTCGAGGTTGGGTAGGGTAACGCTGGGTACGGCAAAGGGCGCGGGAGAGAAATCTGCACTGGTCATATGTCTATCTTAGTGACCAACGCGGGGTTTCTGTCCCGCGCCCTTTTCTATCTCGCGCCCTTGAAAGGTGGAGGCGATACGCGCTCAGCGGAGCTGCCGCTTAGTTCTTCTGCGACTCACCGGTTGACGTATCGGTGCTCGGGTCGAAGAGTGCCTCCTGCTGAGAGTCAGTCTTCGCCTCAGGCTCGGTAGCTTCCGCCTTAGCCTCTGCCTTAGTCTTGGCCTCTGCCTTAGTCTTGGCCTCTGCCTTAGTCTTGGCCTCTGCCTTGGTGTCTGCCTTCGCCTGCTGCTCCTTGCCGCTTTGTTCCTTGCTGCTGTCGAGGCGTTCCTTACCGTCGGCAATGAGCGTGCGAATCATGGTGGTGTTGGTATCCACAGCTTTCTGCACGCGGGCTACGACGGAGGGGCCCTTCGGCTTGGGGAACATGACCTGGCCTGCCGCCTGCTGCTGCAGTTCGCGTCCTTCAGCCATGAGCCGCTCCTGGCGTGCCTTCATTGCGCGGGAAGCGGATGTATGACGAGGCTGAACCTTCAGGTGGCCATAATCGTCTTCGCCGGCAATGATTTGGCGCATGAGCATGATTTCGGCGTCCAGGTGAGCGCCGAAGAGCAGCATATTGTTCATAATCCAGATGAACAGCAGCATCACGATTACACCACCGATCAGGCCGTAGGTGGCGTTGTACTTGCTGAAGTTATCGGCGTAGAGGGTGAAGCCGAAAGCACCCAGACCCATACCCGCCAGGGCGAGTGCCGCACCGGCAGAGAGCCTCCACGCTTTGAATCGGCGCACGTTCGGGGTTGCCGCGTAGAGCAGGGTAATTAGGCCGATTGCCATGAACAGGATGAGGACCCAGCGGCCGTTGAGCCAGATGAGCTTGATGAGCTCCATATCCACGGTTTCGGGCACGTACTGACCGACCATGTCCAGGACGGTTACACCCAGCAGCATCATGAGCATCATGAGTACCACGAGGATGATAATCACGGTGGTGACGAAGACGTTCAGCGGCTTGAGGATCCAGCCGGGGCGACCTTCACGCACGTTGTAGACCGTGTTGAGAGCTCGGCCGAAGGATCCGGTGTACCCGGAGGCGGACCAGATCGCACTGAGGATACCGGTCAACAGCACCAGTCCTGCGCCATGGTCGCCGGTAATCTGCTTGATGGGGTCTTCCATAATGGCGTACATCTGGGCGGGCGCGTTGTCCTTGAGGAAGGCGAGGATGACGGCGGCGCTTTCCTCACCGTGACCAAATACGCCCAGCAGGGAGACGATCGCCAGCAGGGCGGGGAAGATGGACAGCACGGTGAAGTAGGTGAGTGCCGCCGCCATGTCGGTGCCGCCGTTTGCGCCGAATTTGTAGATGGCACGGCGCAGGATGTAGAGGATGCTGCCCTTGGGGAAGTCGCGCAGCTTCACGCTTGCGTACTTGGGGGCCGCGGGCTTCTTCTTACGGGAGAAGAGCCCGCGTCGAGCTCCGGCGGGTACCTGGGTTGAGGAGGCTTCCGTGGATGAGCCGGTGTGTGCAGCCAATGGGGCTCCTTGGGTGAATGATGAGGTGTACACATGCGGCGCCCCGCACGTCTCGCGCTGAGACCGTACGGGCGCACAGTTTGGGCGGGAAGAACAATGAGCTGTTCTTCCCGCCCCTGCGGTGACATTATAGGGTTTCTGCCGCACCGCACAATTTACCGAAGGTGCAAATATGTGGTGTGTTTGCCCTCTCAGGGCCATATATCTCGATACCTTGGGCACACAACAGGCCCCTCCACGCGGGGTGGAGGGGCCTGCCGAAAGTACGCGTCGAACGTTCGACGGGTTACGCGCGGCTAGTTGTGGATGCCCAGAACCTTAGCGGTGTGGCCCATCAGCTCGTCAGCCAGCTGCGGGTTGTCGTTGAGCTTCACGCCGTAACCGGGGATGAGCTCCTTCAGGCGGGGCTCCCAACCGGCAATCTTGGAGGGGAAGCACTTGGACAGTAGGTTCAGCATGATAGGTGCCGCGGTGGAGGCGCCCGGGGATGCGCCCAGCAGTGCAGCAATCGAACCGTCGGCTGCGGAGACGACCTCGGTACCGAACTGCAGGATGCCGCCCTTCTTCGCGTCCTTCTTCATGATCTGAACGCGCTGACCGGCCTCGATGAGCTCCCATTCGCCGCCGTCAGCCTCGGGGTAGTACTGGTACAGCGACTCGAGGCGGGCTTCCTTGTTCTTGAGTAGCTCGGAGACGAGGTACTTGACCAGGTCCAGGTTGTCCAGGCCCGCGCGGCTCATCGGGTAGATGTTGTTCAGGCGCAGGGACAGGGGCAGGTCCAGCAGCGAACCCTGCTTGAGGAAGTTCGTCTTGAAACCCGCGTAGGGGCCGAACATGAGGGCACGCTTGCCGTCCACGTAGCGGGTATCCAGGTGAGGCACGGACATCGGGGGAGCACCCACGGATGCCTGGCCGTAGACCTTTGCGTTGTGCTTCTGTGCGGTAGTCTCGTGGGTGTTGCGCAGGAACAGGCCCGAGACGGGGAAGCCGCCGTAGCCCTTACCTTCCTTGATGCCGGACTTCTGCAGCAGGTGCAGGGCACCGCCACCGGCGCCGAGGAACACGAACTTAGCGTTGATGGTCAGCGGCTCTTCCTTGTTGATGCGGTTAATCGCGTCAACGGTCCAGGAGCCGTTGGACTCGCGGTTCAGGTTGGTGACCTGGTAGCCGTAGCGAACCTCGACACCCCTGGGCTGCAGGTGGTCAATCATCTGCTGGGTGAGCGCACCGAAGTCGACGTCGGTACCCTCGGGAGCCCAGGTGGCGGCGATGGGTTCGTTGCCCTTGCGGCCGTTCACGGTCAGCGGTGCCCACTCGGCAATCTTCTCGCGCTCGGTGGAGAATTCCATGCGCTCGAAGAGCTTCTCCTTGCGGAAGGCATCGAAACGTGCGGCCAGGTACTTGGAGTGATCCTCGCCGAAGACCAGGGACATGTGCGGAACCGGGTTGATGAAGTCGGTGTTGTCCAGAATCTTTTCTTCAACCAGGGAGGCCCAGAACTGGCGGGAAATCTGGAACTGCTCGTTGATGTTCAACGCCTTGGCGGTGGAGACGGTGCCGTCGGGGCCGGCGGGGGCGTAGTTGAGCTCGCACAGTGCCGAGTGGCCGGTACCGGCGTTGTTCCAGGGGTTGGTGGACTCCTGGGCGGCCTTGTCGAGGCGCTCAAGCAGGATGATGTTCCAGGTCGGCTCGAGTTCCTTGAGGAACACGCCGAGGGTGGCGCTCATGATGCCGCCGCCCACCAGGACGACGTCGGTTCGTTCAGTACGTGCTACCACTGAATTCTCCCTAGGGTGTGGGTGCCCGGCGTCGGGCACAACAAATAATTGTGGGGTATATCATCTAGCCTACTATCTTTTGAAGGGTGAGTTGTAGCTAGAATCCACAAAATATTGGAGAGTGGTACACCTCATAAGTAAGGTTTTCTTAGGGTAGAAAAAACCTTAGCTGTCGTTGCCCGGTAGCCTCCGCCCCTCCGCGGAGGCGCGGGCCGCCGTACGTGCCGGAGAACGGGCCGCCGCACGTTCTGTCGGCCTCGGGGGCATCCGGCTACGATAGGCGCAGCTTGCTGAAGAACTCGATGGCGTTCTGCTCCGTCTGGTAGCCCTGCACGGAGCGGCTCACCGCAACCTTCGAGGTCACGTTCAGCAGGGGAACCGCCGGCATGAACTGGCCGAGCTGGGTAACCACCTGCGCGTACAGCTCACGCTGCGCATCCACAGACTCGGCCGAGTCCGCGGCGCGGATGCTCTCCATAATCTGCAGGAAGCTCGGGGATTCCTCCACGGGAACGGCCGTGGCCGAAGGCGTGGGGGTGGGGGAAGGCGAAGCGGAAGCGGATTCCTCCGGGCTCGCCGGGTCCGGGGAGAAGTTCGGCTGCGGACTCGGCGTCGCCTGAATCCGAATATTTGAATCCGCACCGTTTGAAGAGGGTAGCTCGACGGTCTTCGCCGTCACCCCGGTTGTCATGCTCTCGGGTGCCGCGGCGACGATTGAGCGCACCTGCTGCTCGGCAATCATCGGGGCCAACGCCGGACCGAAGAACGCATACGGGTCGCGGTACATGCCATAGAAGCCTGCCAGCGCAATGCCGCGCGTCGAGGACGGCTCGTTCACCTTCGCGTGGTACTCCTCCCAGGTGAGCGGCACCGGCACAATGTTGAGGCCCACCTCGATGAGGGAAGCCACCATCTCGGAATACACCTTCTGCGGGGTATCCATCCAGGGCAGGGAAACATCCGCGGGGTAGTAGCACTCAATCACCTGGTTGTTGTACCCGGCCGTGGCCAGTAGCGAACGGGAAAGGTCCTGATTGCGGTCGGTGTGCTCCTTCGCGTGGTCTGCCTGAATACGGAACGACGGGGAGACAAGAGTCTGCGCGTCAGAGGTGCCCTGCGGGTAGTACTGGTGGAGTGCCCCGCGGTCAACGGCGTGGGAGATGGCGCGGCGCACCGAAATATTCTTGAGCACGGGGTGCGCCGTATTCAGGTGCAGGTACACGAGCGAGAACGGGTCGCGGCCCGGGGTCTGGTAACCGTCACGAGCCAGCTGGCCCAGATCGGAGGAATTCACCTGATCGCACGCATCGATCATTCCCTCGACCAGCGCGAAGTAGCGCTTATCGGAGGAGGTCAGGGTCGAAATCTGAATCTCATCAAGCTGCGGGCGTGCACCGTCAAAGTGCTCGTTCGGAAGCAGGCGCACGGTGCCCTTCTCGGAGGACTCGATGCGGAAGGCTCCGGTGCCCACCGGAACACCGGTGAGCTTCTGGTCGCTACCAAAGAGCGCGGGGTCGATAATGCCGAAGGCCTGCTGAGTCAGGATGCATCCGAAGGCCAGCGAGGGGCGCGAGAGGGTCACCACGACCGCGCCGTCCTGCTCCTTGACGGAGGTCACCAACGGGGTGAAGGAGACGGGCTTCGGCTCAGGCTTCGTTGCCTCCGTCTTCGCGGTCGCCCCCTTCTGAGAACCGGAGGAATTGGGATCCGCAGACGGGGATGCGCTGCTCTGGGCATCCGCGGTTGCGGAGGCCGTCGCGGACGGGGTGGCGGAGGCATCTGCCGAGGCATCCTTCTGCGCGGGCTGCTCCGGCACACCAAAACCCCACGCGTACAGGGGCTGTGCCGGAACCACCAGCGCGGCGGTAGACTCGCCCGTTGCCAGGGCCTGCCAACGCTGGAAATTCTGCACCACCGCTGCGGCCGTCAGGGCCGTACCGTTGCTGAAATGCACGTTGTCACGCAGAACAAACGTATGGGTCAGGCGGTCGTCCGAAACCTTCCACTCGCGGCAGAGCGAATCGGTCGTATCGGGGGAGCCCGTGTAGTGGTCTGCCGTGAGCAGGGTCTGCAGAACCTGCGCCGTCACCTGATAGGTGCTTGCCACCGGGGAGAGCGCGGGGTCCAGCTGAACGGGTGCGGCACCCTGCGCGAAACGAAAAATACGGCCCGCTGAAGCCGCCGAGGAACCCGATGCGGGGTTGGAAGAGCCGGTCGAAGCGCACGCGGTTAGGGCCGTTCCCGCGCTCAACAGGGCGCCAAAACGCAGAACGTCGCGGCGGCTCAGGCCGCGTGAACCGGCGGTTGCCCGGAGCAGCTCAGCGTTTTTGCGGGCCGAAGAGGCACGATGATCATTCAGCACGGGAGGTCCTCTTTTCCATAGCGGATGCTTGTATTCAGAATACCGGTTCGAGTCGCGCTCGGGCACTCGTTCTGCCGCAATCTGCGAGAGCGGGGCCGCGGGCGGGTGCCCGGGCACGGGGCGGACAGCAGGGCGCGGATAGAACAAACCCGCCGCCACGGTAGCCGTGACGGCGGGTTCACTGTGAATGTGTGTGCGCGAGGGGGGACTTGAACCCCCACGCCGTAAGGCACAGGAACCTAAATCCTGCGTGTCTGCCAATTTCACCACTCGCGCGCGCGGACCTCACCCCGAAGGGATGCGTCAGAGGTCCAAGACCCAAGTCTACACTAGAGGCTCCTCTAGATGCGAAATCGGCGGTGTATCGTTCCGCCACCGCTTCCCGACCATCGGCCTGAGTGGTGCCCCGGCCCTACTTCGGGTCGATGCCCAGGTCGCGACGCAGCTTTGCCACGTGGCCGGTCGCGCGCACATTGTACTGGGCCACAGAAATAACGCCCTGCTCGTCAATCACGAAGGTCGAACGAATCAAGCCCTCGTACACGCGGCCGTAATTCTTCTTCTCACCCCACGCGCCGTAGGCCTCAGCTGCCGTGTGATCGGCATCGGAAAGCAACGGGAACGACAGCGACTCCTTCTCCGCAAAACGGGCAATAGCCGACGGCGAATCGGGGGAGACGCCCAGAACCACGTAGCCCAGAGACTTCAGCGAGGCCAGGTTATCCCGAAAGTCGCAGGCCTCCTTCGTGCATCCGGGGGTCGAAGCCTTCGGGTAGAAGTACAGAATGACCTTGCTACCCGTGTAATCGCTCAGGCTGTGCTCCGCGCCCGATGCGTCGGGGAGGGTGAAAGCGGGGGCCGGGGTGCCCGGCTCAAGACGGATGCTCATGATGCTCCTCAAAGTTCATTGCGTGTGGCGGGTGTGCCCGCCCCAATACTTCACCCCAGTCTAAAGCGTCCCTGTCTCGGGATGCACCCCGCTCGGGGAAACGGTTCCGGAGAGTCTCATGCCCACGCACCATATAATGTGTTGAGAGTCACCATGTGTCGAGTTGCGCAAAAAATTGGAAGTGCGTATAGTATTTTCTTGTTGCAAGGGAAACCTGCTAAACAGAATAAGCGCCTCTAGCTCAATTGGCAGAGCAATTGACTCTTAATCAATGGGTTCTGGGTTCGAGTCCCAGGGGGCGCACATCAAGAAAGATCCCGCTGATTCTTCGGAATCGGCGGGATTTTTGTGTTCCCCGAATAATGCGGATTTGTGGTGCGAGGTGCATATATCCTCTTTGCTCCTGATGTGAGCGCTTGGAAGACGGTATTCGCCCTCGTTCCTACAGGGAACCCGTCCTCGCTTCGCTTCGGACA
>ERZ1674276.44-NODE-44-length-24834-cov-13.435570_pt1 | contig 24834 bp, 22 predicted proteins | sample MGYA00581194_ERZ1674276 | MGnify/ENA primary metagenome ERZ1674276 (study PRJEB41354, sample SAMEA4873337) | human saliva metagenome | biome: human-associated habitat [ENVO:00009003]; feature: mouth environment [ENVO:08000002]; material: saliva material...
TCGCTTCTGCGGTCGCGCTCGAAGTCCTCATCCACGGCCCGCTCGGCCGCGCTGAACTGGCCCGACGCCTCGGCCTGGCCCCCGCGACGCTCACACGCATCTCGACGGAGCTCATCGCCTCGGGCCTCCTCGCCGAGGTTCCCGAAGCGACCCAGCGCACCTCCGGTCGCCCGACCATCCCCCTCGACGTCGTCCCCTCCTCGCACTACTTCCTGGGCATCAAGCTGACGGATAGCGCACTCGACGCCACCGTCATCGACCTGAAGGCGACCCCTCGCGACTCCTACCGAGTCCCCCTCGACTCCCTCACGCCCATCCGCGTCATCCGGGCGATCGCGGACCTGGCCCACCGTGCCCGCTCGGCCTACCGCATCGACGCGATCGGCATCGCTGTCGGCGGCATCGTGAACGCCGACGGCACCGTCGAGTCGGCACCCTTCCTCAAGTGGCACGACGTCCCGCTCGCTTCCCTCGTCTCCGAGGCGACCCGCTTGCCCGCCTTCGTCGCAAACGACCTGTCTGCCTACACGCAGATCCAGCACTGGTTCGGGTCGGGCACCGGCCACTCCAACTTCGCCGTCATTACGGTCGGCGTGGGCGTGGGCTACGGGTGCGTCGCGAACGGGGCGCGCCTGGAGAACGAGGACTCGGGCATCGGCCTCGTCGGGCACTGGCCGTTGGATCCCCTCGGGCCCATCTGCTCCCAGGGACACCGGGGTTGCGCCGAAGCAATGCTGACGACCCCCGCAATCTGCCGGGACGCGTCGGCCGCCGTCGGCCGACCCCTCGAATGGAATGACGTCATCACCCTCGCTTCTGAGAAGCACCCCGCGGTGGAGGCAATTCTGGCGGCGTCGGGGCGCGCCCTCGGCAGGCTCATCGGCTTAGTGGCGTCATTGACGGCGCCCGAGCTCGTGATCATCGGCGGCGAGGGGGTCGCTCTCGCATCCCTGAGCGGCGATGCCGTCCGGGAGGGCATCGGCGAAGTGCGCGACCCGCGAGCCACCTCGATTCGCGTCACCCTCTCCGACGGCTCCAACGAGGCCTGGTCTCGTGGTGCCGGCGTCATTGCGTTGCAGGGCTACATCGCGGCCCGAGCCGCGTAGCCGGCCCCCTTGCGGCGTTGGTGTTGCTGCAGCGGCAGGTCTGACGCGTCGGCTGGCTGCGTCGGCGGGCCCGCCAGGTCGCCCACGGTCTGCCACCTGCGGCCTTCCGTCTGCTGCCCTGGCCGTCCGCTGCCCGCCGTCTGCCGCCTGTCGCCTGCCGCCATGGCCGACCACCGCCTGTCGCCTGCCACCATGGCCGACCACCATCTGCCGCACCAGCCGAGCGCCGGACCAGACCACCCGCAACCACACGCACGCTGCCACCGATTCGGCTCATCGACGCGACTATCGGCATCGGTCCGGCGCCCCTGAGTGACATGCCCCCACAATTCCGCATGCAATTCCCTGAGGGCTCACACTCGCGATGACCCACAAACCGCAGAACTTCAACGATCTGAGTTCAGATTTTGAAATACATTCAGGGGAATTGCATGTGACCTTTCTCCCCGGCTGATGAGCGACCACTGCAAGGACTGCGGGCGCACATAGACACGTTCACGATGAGAGCTTGCAGCGGTTCTTCCGCGAAAAACTCGCCCAGCGCACCAACAAGCAGCGTTTTTCACCCGTTTTGGGCTTGCAGGGCGAACTTTTTCGGGCACCACGGCAGGAACGGGAGATGCGGGGCGAACTTTTGCGCGCACAGGATGCGATGACGGACCAACTTTGAAACCGCCAACACCTTTGCACGCCACGCTGCGCGCCCCATTGAAACCGCCAACACCTTTGCAGGTTGGAATTGGCCCGAAAATGGCCTTTCATCGCCCGCAATGGTGATTGCGGTTTCATTCCACTGCAAGGAAGCGCCAGCAAAGGTGCTGTCGGTTTCATCGCGGAGCGCAAACACACCAGCGATGGCGCCAAGTGCGCCGCCGAGACACGGTGGACTACGAAAGAAAGATCGCCCGTGGGCGGCGGCGGGGCCTGGCCGGGCTTCGAGACGGGGCCTGGCTGCGGCGCCCATGTGCGGCGGCGGGGCCTGGCCGGGCTTCGAGACGGGGCCTGGCTGCGGCGCCCATGTGCGGCGATGGGGCCTGGCCGGGCTTCGAGATCGAACACTCCGAGCCGTCAGGCTCGCGTGTGGCGATCTCGCGGGCGGGCCGCCGCCCACGGGCGCACCAAGCAGCCCGGCCCCACAGCAGGATCAGACGGCGCCCGGAACACCAGCGGGGCCACAAACACAAACACAAACACAACAAAGCGGGCCGGAACCCCTCGGTTCCGGCCCGCCCTCGATGCTCAGTGCTAATCAGCACCGCACAACGCGCGTCAGTAGTGCACGACCACCGTGTCGCCCATGTCGGTCCAGTCATAGATGAACTTCGCGGCGTCGACGGGCATGTTCACGCAGCCGTGGGAGCCGCCGTAGCCGCTCCAGCCGAAGGAGGAACGCCAGGGGGCGCCGTGCATCGCGTACGATCCGGTGAAGTAGGTGACCCACGGGACGCCTTCGGTCTCATACTTGGTGCCGTCGGCGTTCTCCCCGCGCATGGTCTGCACGTCGTACTTGAGATACACGTGGAAGGTGCCTGTGACGGTCGGGGTGTCGGGGGCGCCCGGAACCATGTAGTAGGGGCCGCCTGCGACCTTGCCGCCAACGTAAGCGGTGACGGAGTTGTCAGAGAGGTTGATGTCAACCCATTTCTCGCCTTCGGCGGCCTGGTAGACCAGGTTTTCGGTGCCTTCGGCGACCTGCTTGGTCTCGGAGCCGGGCTCGACATCGTCGTAGTGGAACAGACCCTCGTAAGCCTTGCCGTCGGTCATGGCGGCGATGATGTCTTTGGTGACCTGCTCGGTGTTGTTGGTCTTAAGGCCCTTCTTACCCTCGCGGGCGACAGTCAGAACGTTGCCGGAGGAATCGACGTTGTCGACGCGGTTCTGAGGCTTGACGTCGGTGGTGGCGGCCAGCGCGTTCACCCAGTCGGCGACCTTGACGGTGCTGATCGAGGGAGTATCCAGGCTGCCGTCATCCTTGGTGAGGAATTCAACCCACTGGACCTTGTCGGAGCGCTCGGCGCTGAAGGTGTCGATACCGTCGGAGATCTCGATGTTCGTCTCGAGGAGGGCGTTGGCCTTCTCGGCGGCGGCCTGAGCGTTCTCAGTGGTGATGGAGGGCTCCATCTGGTGCACGCTCACGTCCTGGGTGACGGAGGTGAGGGTAGCACCCGCCTGCTTCACGGCGGCGGCCACGTCCTCAGCGGACACGCCGTTGCCCATCTGCGCGGGGGTGACGGTGAAGGATTGGCCATCTTGGGCGACGATGACCGAGGCGTCCTTCATTTCCGAGGTGAGGGTCGAGTTCGCACTCGCCGCGAGCTTCTTGATCGACTCTTCGCTGACGGTGACGACGGGCTCAATGTCGCGCTCGGAGAACAGGGCGCTCACGAAGGCGGGGAAGGACGTGGAGCCCTTCATCGCGGCGTCGGCGGTTTCGTCGGCGTCGACCGAAATACCCGCTTCGTTGAGCGAGGCCTTGGTGGTCTTGCCTTCGACGGTCAGGGTCACGTTGGTGGCGTCGGCGCGCTGGTTCACGGTGGAGACGACCTGGTCGCGGGTCATGCCCGCCACGGAGGTCCCAGCGACGCTGGTTCCGGGCAGGGCGCGTCCGGAGTAGTTAGCGGCGTAGACGACGCCGGCGCACACGACGAGGAGGACGAGGGCGCTCACAACGCCGATCGCCCACTTGGTTCTCAGGGATAGTACTTTGAGCATCGCCACCTATCGTATAGCCTCGCGTGCAGTTGCGGGCACATAACGTTGAATTTTCAGCTGCGTTGTCTACCACAGGGAAACAGGCATTAGTTCGCTGTTTCAACCGACAAACGTGATCATTGCCGCGAGGCCCCCTTCCACCTGCGCGAACACGAGCGCTTATCCTGGTTGTGTATGCGTTCGCTGTCGACTTTGGGAGGCTCATCATGACTGCGCCGCGACTTCTTGTTGTGCCCGGGGGCACCGCTATCGGCGCGGTCGCGCTGGCGAATGCGTCGATTCATAAGCTCGTGGAGCTCTACGAGGAGCGCCAGGCGGACCCGAATCATCCGGCGCCGCACACGGTCGTCATCCTGCGCACCCCCGAGGATGTGCCACCGGCGACACTGCGCGGCTCCGCGGTAGCCCCCGAGGAGGCTTTCCCGGAGGACCGTTACCCCGGCCTCGCCGAGGCGATCAACGCGGACCCGTATTTCTTCGACGGTATTGACCTGGTTGTCCCGACATCGGGGTCGAGCGCGGGCAGCCCGCGCCTCGTTGGCCTGTCGATCGAGGCGCTCATGGCCTCGGCGAAGGCGACCGAGCTGGCCCTAGAGGGCCCGGGCCGTTGGATCTTGGCGATGCCGGCGCACCATATCGCGGGCGCGATGATCCTGCTGCGCGCGGCCGTCGCGGAGACGAACCCGCAGATCGTCGACACCTCCGAGGGCTTTGACCCCCGCGCCCTCCTGCCTGCGATTCAGGGCGCCACGCAGGACGACATGCCCGGCTACCTGTCGCTCGTTCCCACCCAGCTCGCCCAGTGCCTCGACGCTGGCGAGGAGGTCGTGGGACCGATGCGCTCCCTGGCGTCGATCCTCGTGGGTGGGGCGGCGACCAACCAGCAGCTGCTGGCACGCGCCACCGAGGCGGGCCTGAAGGTGCGCCTCACCTACGGCATGACGGAGACGGCGGGCGGCTGCGTGTACGACGGCAAGCCGCTGCCGGGCACGTCAGTGCGCGCGGTGGATTGGGACGGGCGCACGCGCCTGGCGATCCACGGCCCGACGCTCATGACCCGCTACCTGGACGCGGAGAGCCCCTTCTTCGACGAGGGCGGCCACCGTTGGCTGCTCACCGGGGACCTGGGCATTATCCGGGCTTCGGGGACGGTGGAGGTGCGCGGCCGCGCCGACGACGTGATCGTCTCGGGCGGCCTGTCGATCGCGCCGGGTCCGGTGCGCCCCGCGGTGCGTTCCTTCGAGGGCGTGTCGGACGCGTGGATTATGGGCACCCCGGACGCGAAGTGGGGCCACGTGGTGACCGCGCTCGTGGTTGTCGATCAGATGCCGTCGGATTCACTGGAGATGGCGGAGCTCGGCTCGGCGATCCGCGAGCATGCTGCGGCACACATCGGGCGCGCGCAGGCTCCTCGCCGGATTGTGGCCGTCGAGTCCCTCCCCTACCTGGGCTTCGACAAGATCGACCGCGCCGCCGCCGCGCAGGCTGCGGCCGAGGCCTCGGGTACCGAGCGGGAGTGGGTGCGCTAACCCGCTGCTCGGACCCGCGCCCGCTCCAACTACACTGGTGGGCATGGCTTCCGTTTCTGACTGGATTGAAGGCGCTCGCCTGCGCACCCTCCCTGCTGCCGCCGCGCCCGTGATCGTGGGCTCTGCAGCCGCGCACTACCTGGGGGGTTTCAGCGCGGCGCGCGCTGCCCTGGCACTGCTGGTAGCGCTGGCCCTGCAGGTGGGGGTCAATTACGCGAACGACTATTCGGATGGCATTCGGGGCACGGACGACAACCGAAAGGGGCCCGCGCGCCTGACGGGCGGCGGCCTCGCCAAGCCGAAGACGGTGCTGGCGGCCGCCCTCGGTTCATTCGCGGTGGCCGGCGTGGCGGGCCTCGCCCTGGTTGCCGTATCGGGTACCTGGTGGCTGATCGCTGCGGGCGCCGCGGCGGTTGTGGCCGCGTGGTTCTACACGGGCGGTAAGCACCCGTATGCGTACTTGGGTATCGGCCTGTCCGAGCTGATGGTCTTCGTGTTCTTCGGTCTCCTCGCGTGCGTGGGCACGGCGTGGACGCAGGTACAGTCGGCTCCGTGGTGGCTGTGGATGAGCGCGTCGGCGCTGGGTCTGCTCTCGGTGGCACTGCTGATGGCCAATAACATCCGAGATATTCCGACGGACCGCGAGTCGGGCAAGATGACAGCCGCCGTGCGCCTGGGCGATCACCCGTCGCGCTGGGCGTTTGCGGCGTGCGCGTGGATTCCCGTCGCGTTGATCGTCGTGCTGGGCGTCGCGGTTGGGCTGCACCCCTTCGCGACGAGCGCGCTGGGCGTGGGCGCGGGAGCGTGGGCGGCCGGCGTGAGCCTCCCGGTCCTTACCGGTGCCTCGGGCCGCGAGCTCATCACGGTGCTGCGCAACACGGGGTTCTTCACCCTGGCGTGGGCGCTGTTGGCTGCACTCGCACTGATCCTGTCCTAGGAACAAGGCAGGGGCGACCCTGCGCTCCCGCCACTGCACAGCTACCGTGCCCCGCCCGGGTACCCGATCGTTTTGATCCACACGCCGTCCCGAAGATCAGTGCGCCAATCTTCCGGGGTTACTCACCGGGCGAGCTCGGGCCGCCATGAGCTGCGCCACCACTCCGACTCAGCCTCAGCGCCCCCGGCTGTACAGGTACTCGTGCAGCCAGTCACCCGCGATGCCGGTCGCTGCTGCTATGACGCAGACGAGAGCGACGGCCCGGAAGGCGCCCGTCGCGAGCATCGGCGTGAACACGCCAATGCCGATCGCGGCGCTGCCCTGCATGGCGAGGTCGTTCATGGCGACGGCACGCCCGTTCTGCCCGGGGGCGACGGTCGCGAAGACCGTGTCATAGATGGGCGTGAACAGGGCTCCAAAGCCCGCGTAGATGAAGCACATGGCGGCGGTGATCACCCACGGGCCCATGCTCATGCACAGCGCAATGAGGGCGGTACCCGCGAGGATGAGGGTCACGCATGCGCGCACGGTCCGCCCGCGCCCGATGCGAGCCATCACGGCGCCCGACGTCATGGCGGTGGCCAGGGCGACGCAGTAGGCGGGCAGGAGGCGCACGGACACCTGGGCGGGCGTGAGCCCGTAGTTGGCTGCGCCGATTCCGTTCATGAGGGGCGCGACCGTGAAGTTCATGCAGTAGACAATCACGATGAGGCTGATCGAGCGCGCCCACGGCACGTTCGTGAAGAAGGAACGCGTGATGAAGGGGGTGCGCGCACGCCCGATGTAGCGCCAGAAGATGACGCCGCCGAGGATGAGGCCCGCGATGAGCCACCAGTGCGGGTTCGCGGCGACCAGGGTGAGCAGCAGGGCCAGGGAGGAGAAGATCGCGAGGCCGACGACGTCGACACGCCCGGCGCGGGCACGCGCGGGGACACGACGCCCCATGATCGGCAGGCAGGCGAGGCCGGCCAGGGGAATGAGGAGGAGCAGAGCCCAGTTGATATCGGCGAGGATGCCGCCGGCCAGCATGCCGATCGCCGTGCCGCCCTGGAAGGCAGCGCACATGAGGCCGACGTAGAGGCCTCGTTTCTTCGGGTCACGGATGGCTGTCGCCAGGATCATATACGCGGAGGCAGCGGCCTGGTATCCGAGGGTTTGGAGCGCTCGGGCGACGATGACGCCGACCAGTGACGAGGAGAAGACGAAGCCGAGCAGGGAGCCCGCGACGATCAGCGCGATCCCCACATCGACGATGCGGCGCAGCGGAATGAAGTCACCGAGGGTTCCGTACAGGAAGCAGGCGACGCCGAGGACGATGCCAGGGATCGCCGTGATGAGGCCGGAGGCATCCCCCGCGCCGATGTCCTGGGCGACGCGCAGGTAGACCAGGTTGAACCCCTGGAGGGAGACGGTCCCGAGCGCGTAGATGCCGAGAAGCGGCAGGAGCACGCGCGCCGGCCCGTCCGCGTATTCGCCGTCCGTGGCGACGGTGCGCAAGGTGACCGCGGGGGCCGAGGCCGCCCCTCGGATGACCTGTGAGGGGACGGTGGCGACGCGGCAGGTGGGATCTGCCGATCGAGAGGAGATGAAGAAGCGGAGCGTGCGCACGGCGATTAGTTCACCACAAATCAACCGTTTAGCGGTATTGCAGGAAACTAGCGCGCAAATGAAGCTCAACTTAACACTCTGATAGCCCATCACTCCCCGCACGCATGCCCGTCCATCAGGGCTCAATGTCGCCACTGTCCCGCCCCTGACGTGGCACAATGAATCATCCCTCGCAAAGGAGCACTATGTCTCGCGTCATCGTTGTCGGTTCCATCAACCAGGATGTCACGGTCACCGTCGACCGTTTCCCGAACCCCGGTGAAACACTCTCGGGCACCTCGCTCACCTACGGCCTCGGCGGCAAGGGCGCGAACCAGGCGGCCGCCGCCGCGCATTCGGGGGTCCCCGTCTTCTTCGTGGGCGCGGTCGGCGCGGATCCCTCGGGCCAGCGCCTGCGCGCGGAGCTGGCGTCTCACGGCGTGGACGTCACCCACCTACGCGAGGTCGACGGGCCGTCCGGGACCGCGCTCATCACTGTCGACTCCTCGGGTGAGAACACGATCATCCTCGACGCCGGGGCGAACGCGACCGTGACCGTCGAGCCCGCCAAGGCCTCGTTGTTCCCCGCCCCCGCCGACATCGTCGTCCTCCAGGCCGAAATCCCTGCCGAGGCCAACGCCGAAGCCCTCGCGTGGGCACACTCGTTTGGCGCGCGCGTCCTGCTCAACCTGGCCCCCGCCCGCCCCACCGGCGCCACATTCATGGCGCGCGTCGACGTTCTCGTCGTCAACGAGACGGAGGCAGGCCTGACGCTGGGCATGCCCGCCCCCGCCGGCCCCACCGAGGCGATCGGCGTCGCATGGGCGCTGCGAGGCCTCGGCCCCAAGCACGTCATGGTGACGCTCGGCGCGGACGGCGCGGCGTGGGCGTCGGGCAGCGAGGCCGGGCACTTCCCCGCCCTCACGCTCGGCGAGGCCGTGGACACCACAGGGGCCGGGGACGCGTGCGTGGGCGCGCTGGCGGCCGCCATGGCCCTCGGCAAGCCTTTCGCTGAGGCCGTGGCCGACGGCATCCGTGCCGGGTCGACGGCGGTCCTCGCACCGGGCGCCGCCCCCTCGTACGCAGCACTCCCCCGCGTCACGCGCGCCTAAACGCCGCGCGACTCCTCCGATTGCTCCGGGAGTGAACGCGCCAGCGTGAGACGGCCCACGCCCCTATGCTAGGGGCATGGCCAGGATCGTCTTCGTCGTCGCAATGCTCGCAGTCACCATCTACGCTGCCGCCGACTGGCACCGCACGCCCGAAGACGAGATGCCCGGAAAGATCGCCAAGCCCATCTGGCTGATGATCATCCTCTTCACCGCGACGATCGCCGCCATCGGCCCCATCGCCTGGCTCGTCCTGCGGTGGGTATCGCGCGAGGAAAAGAAGCAGACCCGAGCGCCCGAAGCCCCCAAGCGCCCCTCCTCTCCCGACGACGACCCGGAGTTCCTGTTCCGTCTCGAGCGCGACATCCAGCGCAAGCGCCGCGAGGACGAGCGCCGCGCGCAGGAACAGCGCAAGAGTTCCAAGAATGAGGAGACCGACCCCGCCGAGGATTCCAGCGACGAGGCCAACTAAGCGACGCTCACGCCATCTGCCGCGGGCACTACCCCACTGCGGTGCGACGCGGTCGCAGCACGACGCGGTCGCAGCACGACGCGGTCGCGGCACGACGCGGTCGCGGCACGACGCGAGGCGCCCCGGCCAGCACGGTCAGCGGCGCAAGTCCGCCTGCGAGTCCCCCGGCGTCATGTCCTTCGCCATCGCAACCAGGTCAGCCGCGGGCTCCGCGTAGGACGTACCCACGAGCGTCGCACCCGAGAAAACAAACGACGTGATCGACGCGAGCGCACAGTGGCGCGACTTCGGCGCGTGCGCCAGCGGCTGGCCGTTCACGAAGCGCGTCAGCGTCACGATCGGATTCTGATGGGACACGACGAGCGCCTCACGCCCCCGGGCCTCACGCAGCGCCGAGGAGAGGGCCGCACTCATACGCGACGCAATATCCCGATAGGGCTCACCCCACGAGGGACGCAGCGGATTGCAGTAGTACTTGAAGTACTTAGGGTTCGCCAGCATCGCGCGGTTGGTGTTCACCGGCAGACCCTCGAAGACGTTGTCCGACTCAATGAGGCGCGGATCCGACTGAATGCCCAGGTCGTACGCGGCCGCCGTCGGCGCCGCCGTCAACTGCGCACGCAGCAGCGGCGACGAAATCACGCGAGCAATATCCGCACCCGAATCCACCAGGTACTCAGCGGCGCGGGCAGCCATCGCATGCCCCAGCTCCGTCAGCCCAAAACCGGGCAGCCGCCCGTACAAAACACCGTCGGGATTGTCCACCTCGCCGTGGCGCATAACGTGAATAATGGTGCGGTCCATGACACCCAAGTATAGGGCCCCGAATACACGAGAGGCCCGACCAATAGGCCGGGCCTCCGCTCGCTCACTTCTTGTTGCGACGCTGGTGACGCGTCTTGCGCAGGAGCTTGCGGTGCTTCTTCTTCGCCATGCGCTTGCGGCGCTTCTTGATGACGGAGCCCATGGGGTTCCTCCCTCGTAGTGTGTGCGGCAGAGGTACTACCGCTGATGGATGATGGGTGCCCGAGCCGGGCACATCGTGCCTATACTACCCGCCAATGACGCGAGCCTGGTCACCAGAGTGATCTGCCATACCGGCCTGGATCATCTGGGCGACCGCAGCCTCCGGGACTCGGAAGCTCTTTCCGACGCGAATCGCGGGCATTTCGCCACTGTGAATCAACCGGTACACAGTCATCTTAGAGACGCGCATGATGTCCGCCACTTCCGTGACAGTCATAAAGCGCGGCGCCGACTGCTGTTCCATTAATGACTCCCAGATATGCTCGCGAGGCGCGCTAAACCCGATTCGTTCACCGCTTACGTAGCCTCACGAAATATACTAATGCCTAACCGCATGGAAACTGCAACTTTGTCCACTTTTGTTGCAGAGTCGTTAAGGAGCATCGATGGCACCGGCACACAAGGGTCGTCAGCAGCGAGGCAAGAACCCTCGCTTACGTCCCAAACCCGGCGCCACCCGGTCCCTGATGCACGGACGCGCCACGGCCTCGTCCCCTGTGTTCTCGGAGGAACCGCTGAACCCGCAGCCCTCCCCCGTCGTACGCCGAGTCGCCGAAGGCCCCCAGAACCCGCACGGCGAGGTACCCACCACAACTGTGCAGCGCATGCGCGCATGGCTGTCCAAGCAGGCCCGTTATTCACCCGCACGCCTCGCTCTGGGCACATTCGCGCTCATCATCGGCGTCATCACGGCGCTCCTGATGTTGCCAATCTCCTCCTCGTCCGACACGTCCGCCCCCTTCGTCAACGTTCTCTTCACCGCCGTGTCCGCCGTCTGCGTCACCGGCCTGACCACCGTCGACACCGCGACCTACTGGTCCCCCTTCGGGCAGGCAGTCATCGCCGCCGGCATCGTCGTCGGCGGCCTGGGCGTCATGACCCTTGCGTCGATCCTCGGATTCGCTGTCTCACGCCACCTCGGCCTCACCCAGCGTATGCTCGCCACGCAGGAAACCGGCACCGGCGCCATGGGCCAGATCTCCCTCCTGCTCAAAGCAGTCATCGCGACATCGCTGACGATGCAGGCCCTCCTGGCCGCCATGTTCCTCCCGCGCTTCCTATCGATGGGCATCGACCCCGTGCGCGCCGTGTGGGACTCCGTCTTCATGGCGATCTCCGTGTTCAACAACGCTGGCTTCGTCATCCTGCCCGAAGGCCTCTCCCCCCATGTCACCGACTGGTGGATGCTCATCCCCATCATCCTGGGCACCACCGTGGGCGCCATCGGCTTCCCCGTCATCATGGACGTCGCGAAGAACCTGCGCACACCGCGGCGTTGGCGACTCCACACCAAGCTCACCCTGTCGACCTACCTGATCCTTGCATTCGTGGGGGCGCTCGCCCTCGCGCTCACCGAGTGGAACAACCCCGCAACCCTGGGTGCGATCGACACTCCTTCTAAGATCCTCAACGCCATGCTCGCCGGCGTTAACTCGCGCTCGTCCGGCCTGTCCGCACTGGACGTCGGCGCCATGCGGTCCCAGACCCACTTCGTGCAGGACATCCTCATGATGATTGGCGGCGGCTCCGCATCCACAGCGGGTGGCGTGAAGGTCACAACTTTTGCCGTTCTCGTCTTGGCTGTCATCGCGGAGGCTCGAGGCGACCGCGACATCGAGACCTTCGGGCGTCGCATCCCCACGAGCGCCGTCCGACTGGCGGTTGCCGTGTCGCTGCTGGGCCTGGCCCTCGTGGCCGTGTCCGTCGTCCTGCTGCTGTCAATGACGAACTATTCTCTCGACATCATCCTGTTCGAAACCGCCTCCGCGTTCGCGACCGTAGGCCTGTCCACCGGCATTACCCCGGCCTTGCCCATCGGCGCCAAGTACGTGCTTATTTTCCTCATGTTCGCCGGCCGTACCGGCTCCATGACGGTGGCCGCGGCCCTCGCCCTGCGCGAGCGCTCCCGCGTCATCCGCATGCCGGAAGAACGGCCAATCATCGGCTAATTGCGGGGCGGCCGACACTCGCGCTTGAAACCCACAGCACCAATGCACGGCTCCAACCACCCAAAACAGGCCCATTCACACCCGCAAAGGCGACACCGGTTTCACAACCCACGCCAACCACACCCGCAAAGGCGACACCGGTTTCACGAACGGCCGCCAAACACAACCGGCGGCACCGCCCCCAGGCCGCCGACTCCCATCACCGTGACTTATCCACAGGCGAGATGCTGAACGCCAGTTATCCACAGGGGCACAATTCCAGCTTCTCATCTCACTCTCGGAGAGCGATCATCCATCAATCAGGCCCATATCCGCAGCTACACATGGTGGTGTCCAATTGTTACCTGAACTCGTCACATCCGTCAGATCGTCGCTTCGCGTTGTTGGCACTCATGGAACGAAAGTACAACTACATCGCCTCAGAAAGAACGGCGACGTTTTGAGGATCATGCCAGGCATTTACCTGCCAGCGGGAATCCTCACCGACACCTCATCAACCGAACGCCAAGAAATTACATTCATCGCACGTTTAGCCGCCGTGAGTATCCGCTATCCCAAGTATGTCCTGAGTGGACCGAGTGCCGCTTTTCTCCTGGGGTTACCGATCGAGTGCCGCTTGAAGGATCTGTTTGTGTACACAGGCAGCCCTAGTGGAACACGAAGGATCGTATTTCCTCATGTTGTAGCTCCTGATGGATCTAAAGTTCCCGGAACTACAATCAGCACATGCCGACCAAACCATCCTGTTCCAGCAATCGAGTACTTAGGCTTCCGCATCGCGACACCTGCGCGAGTTGTCGTTGATTGCGCTCGTCTACTAAACGAACAGCACGGGTTTCCCATCGCCTGCGCAGGGTTGGCCCGGGCGTGCCAGTTTGATCGTTTCCATCAGGATGAGTCGCGTGCCCGCCAGGAGAAGGCGCGCGGAGAATTCCACGAGACCTTGGCTGGCACTCCCCTCAACACCATCGGACGCGAGCGGGCTCGATGGATGATTGATCGTGCCGACGCTGGATGTGAGTCTCCCGGCGAGGCCCTGGTCCTCCTCGCGTTGCTGCGCGCGGGGATCGAAGGAATGACGACTCAAGAAGAGGTCCAGGTTGCCGACCACACGTACTTCATCGATATTGCACTGCCCAACCTGAAGATCGCTATCGAATTCGACGGGCGCATCAAATACGGGGATACGGTTGATGAAGTCCACGACAGCATTGAGGCCGAGCAGCGTCGACAAAGAGACCTCGAACGCGCCGGGTGGACAGTCATTCGTGTCCGTTGGTCGGATCTGCGCGTCATCGACGAGGTCGTCGCCCAGGTACTGGTCGCCATCCGCGCAAAGAAGGGAAACTGAAGAAGACGACGATCTGATTGGCGCATGACTCATGCCATCTTTGAATTCCCAGACAGCATATTGCTGTGCGCTGGAAACACTTTGAGATGGTTCGAGCAATACAGCCCAGCATGAAACCCACAGCACCACTGCGCGGCGGCTGGCACTCGCGCTTGAAACCCTTGACACCACTGCGCGGCTCCAACCACCCAAAACAGGCCCATTCACACCCGCAAAGGCGACGCCGGTTTCACGCGCCGCGCCAACCACACCCGCAAAGGCGACGCCGGTTTCACCAACGGCCGCCAAACACAACCGATCTCACCACCACAAGGCCCCACACAGCCCGGCATGAAACCCACAGCACCAATGCACGGCGGCTAGCACTCGCGCTTGAAACCCGTGACACCAATGCACGGCGGCCGACACTCGGACTTGAAACCCACGACACCAATGCACGGCTCCAACCACCCAAAACAGGCCCATTCACACCCGCAAAGGCGACGCCGGTTTCACCACCCCCACCGACCAAACCCGCAAAGGCGACACCGGTTTCACAAGCGAGCCAACCTCACTGTCACCTCGAACTACGCCCGGCACAAAACCGTCTTTCTTTCACAGGTTCCGGTCGCCATCCGCGCGAAGTCGGGACGTTAGCAGCCAAGTAAGCGTGTTTCACGCGCGTTTCACGCTCACCGCCCCATCCGGGCACGGACACCGCAAACACCATCGCGCTCACGGCCACGCCAGCCTCCCGACCGAATGTAGGCACGTCTCGGACCGCGCTGACGGCCGCAGCGTTCGCGTTGGGGGCGCACGCAGGGAAGAATGGGGGCATGGCAGATGAACGCGAGTCAAAGGAACTCCAGTCGGGAACGCTCGTCATCGGGCTGGGCCGTTTCGGGTCCGCCGTCGCGGTGACGCAGGACCAGCTGGGCTACGAGATCCTGGCCGTCGAAAAGAACCCCGCACGCGTGCAGGCCTTCGCGGGTCGTTTCCCCCTCGTCGAGGCCGACGCGACCTCCAAGGATGCGCTCGAGCAGCTGGGGGCGCGGGAGTTCCGCAGTGCCGTTGTCGGCGTGGGTTCCTCGCTGGAGGCAGCGGTGCTCATTACCGCAAACCTGGTCGACATGGGCATTTCCTCGATCTGGGTGAAGGCGACGTCTTCCCAGCACGGTCGCATTCTGCGCCGCGTGGGTGCCCACCACGTCGTCTACCCCGACCTGGACGCCGGCAAGCGCACGGCGCACCTGGTGGGCGGCCGCATGGTCGACTACATCGAGATGGAGAAGGACGGCTTCTCCATCATGAAGCTGCGCCCGCCGCAGGAGGTGCGCGGCTTCTCCCTTGAGGAACTCGACCTGCGCGGCCGCTACGGCGTGAACGTGCTGGCGATCCGCCGTCCCAAGCAGCGCTTCGAGTACGCGGACTCGTCGACGCGCATTAACGCTGACGACGAGATCATCGTGTCGGGCGACTCGCATCTGCTGGAGTACTTCGCGAACCGCCCCTGAGCCCCTTTGCATACGGTTGTGGCCCCGCACAGTATTTTCTGTGCGGGGCCACATCCAGTGTCACTGCCGACCAACAAGCCTCATTGTGGCTCGCTTTCCGACTGAAAACTCAGGGCAGCATCGGCCGCTTGCCGCCGGGGAGAATACCAACCTTCGGTGCCGGAATTCTCGGCCAGGGGCTGCTCGGCCCCTTCGGCCCCTTGACCTCGGGAGGCTTCTGCGAACCCCCGTCAGACTTCTTGCCCTTCCAAAGCTCCCAGAGCTTCTGAACGGTCTCCCCAACCTTCCTTGCACGATCCCAGAAGGAAGACTCTTCCTTCTTCTTCGGGGCCTCGGGGGCGGGTTCCAGAATGTCGGGCTTCCGTTTCTCGGTTGGGGTCTCGGGAGTCTTCGACGAGGACGACTTGTCCGAGGAGGAGTCGCTGCCGCCGCAGCAGCCACCGCCTGGATCCACGCAATCCTTGCCGACCTCGCGGATGGAGGAGGTCAGGTTCGACATCGCGGTGCCGATCATATCGACCATCGCCTTGATGGCGTTAAAAGCGTTCTCAACCATCGTAAGGATGTTCTTGATTTCAGATGCCCACTGAACGGCCCTCGCCGCGATCTCCTTACAGGCCTCCGCCAGCGCGAATCCCAACGTCAACGGAGCCTTCCAGGCAGCGTCCGCGGCAATGCCGACGAGTTCGGAGATCACCGCGCAGATCAGGTCGTGTACCTTCTTGACGAGGGTCGCGACCGTCGCGACGGCGTTTCCGAACTTAGACGAGGTGCCTGCGACGCCGCGAGTGGCGTTGACGACCTGGCCCTGACGCATCAGGTAGGCAGACACCGACTCACCCGACATCTCCGCCATGGCGCTCTGACCGCTCGACTCCAGCTCGTCCGCGATCGACGACAGCGACTCGGAAACGGACTGCCAGGAGACGCCGATGCCGTTCACCTGAGCGGAGTCACCGGTGAGCTGGTTCATCCACATGTTCAGTGGGTACACGTACTCAAGGGCAAGGCGAGTGGCAAACGAGACACCTGCCTGAATGGGACTGGTCATCGATCCGACGACGGACGTTGCCGCGTCCACCGCGGAACTCGCAGCCTGCAAGGCACTATCCACGCTCGGCGACTGAGCCAGGGACACAAGGTCCTCGGCTGCGTTGATGATCGGGTCGGAGCCTCGAATACCCTGGCTCGGCGTGTAGGCGGGCTGCTTCACAGTCACTTCTTAACTCCTTCGAAGATAAAGCGGCGCAGGGAGCGTTCCTCGTCCTGACGCTGGCGGTTCAGGAACGTGTCGATGTCCTGATCGCCGTGCTGGTCCTGCTTCTCGAAGAGGGACTTCACGTCATCCGGCTTCGAATCCGGGTGTGCCTTCGTGAACTCTTCGATGCGCGTGTTCTGGGCCTTCTGCTGCTCTTCGACGAATGTGCGGTAGCTGGCCTGCTGGTCGGTGCGCTGCTTGGACATGAAGGTGTCAAACTCGCGGCTGGTCGCAGTCGGGTTGTCCTTGACGAACTCGCGAATCTGCGCCTCTTCATCCGTGCGCTGCTTCGCCAGGAAGTCGGTCATCGCGTCCTGCTGTTCCTGCTGGTTCTGCTCGATGAGCGACTTGACCTCGGAGATATCCTCGCCCGGGTGGGCCTCGGCGTAACGCTCGAGCGCCTTCGCTTGGTCCTCCTTCTGACGCTCGTAGAACGTCTTCAGGTCATCATTTTCGTCCTCGCGCTGCTTCTCGAGGAAGGCGCGCAGTTCGTCGTCGGTGACAGAGATCTTGTCGTTGCCGCTCAGAAGGGAGGCGAGATCGTCTTCCTTCTTCTCGTCCTTGTCGTTGTCCTTGTCGTCGTCGATTGACGCGTCGCCGCCGGGAGGGGTCGGGAGCGCCGCGCCGCCGGTAGCCCCGCCGCCACCGCCGGTAGCCCCGCCGCCACCGCCGGTAGCCCCGCCGCCACCGCCGAAGCCTCCGCCGCCACCGCCACCGCCGCCGGGGCCGGTACCGGTACCAGTAACGGGTTCCTGCAAGTCGTCCAGAATCTCCTTGGTGTCCTTTACGCGTCCATCCTCAACCGTTGCCATCTCAGCCGCCGTTTGACGCAGGCACACAGCGAGACGGTGCTCAGCCTCGGAGATGTCCTTCATCATCGCGGAGAGGTTCTTGATGCCGAAATGCGCAACGATCGCATACGGAGCGAACATAAGGCCGAATGCGTTCTGCGAGACCTGGTTCTGTGTGCCGGCCGCAATGTTCTGCGCGCTCTCGATCGTGGTTGCACACGCGTCAACCTCGGTCGCATGCGACTGAAGTTGGGCGGTGTTAATCGCGAGATCGTAACCCATCGCAATCAGCGCCCAAGCTGCTCGAGGCGCGAGCTAATCTGATCGACAAACTCGCCCATCGCCGAGTCCCCGCCGCCGAACTGGCGGTCGCCCTGCTCGCGCAGGAAGCGGCTCATGTTCTTACCGGCGTCGGAGTAGGCCTCCATGATGGCTTCCTCGAGGTCCGAGGTACTGCCTTCGAGGGCCTCGTCGTCGATCGACACGCGGGTCATGGTCCCCTCCTGGCTGATCTCGACCTCGACCTCACGGCGAGAGTCGAAACCAGTAACGCGAGCGGACTTGAGCGTGGTCACGAACTCGTCCATAGCCGCAGCCTTGCGTTCAGCCTCGGCGATTTGGGCGTTGAGCATCTCTTCAAATTCTTCGGGCGTACGCCCCATCACATCTACCATACGGTTATCCTAACTGACTTGTTTGATCTACGTACAACACTTCACGGGACGAGACGCCCCGCTGCCCCTCAGGCCCGCGCATGTCGGCAGGGCGTTCAACATTCGCGATGGCGCCGCGGGTCACTGCGCGCTCATCCCTGGTAGTGGTAGAGCGGGCTTGTCCCCAGGTGGACCTCGTACCCGTGGCCTTCGGACAGAGCACTCGCCTCGTCGACTCCACGGTACACGTACCAGTCGTCGTTCAGGACCTCGCGCGGATTCGCCAGCCCGTAGTAGTAGTCGTAGATGTCATCCTCATGGAAGGCGAAGCGACTACCCTTCTCCAGGAGCGGACTCTCGACCGGGTACTGCGACGGATCGGCAGACAGCAGAGCCACCGGGTTGATCTCGCCATAGCCGGTGCGTTCGTTCCACTGCCCGTTCGTCCCCCACGCGGTAGCCACCATGGCCTGAAGAACCTGGCGCACACTTACCCCACCATCGCCAAAACGCTGCCACGCGAGGGCCAGGAAACCGGCAACCATGGGCGCCGAAAAAGAAGTACCTTGCACCCGCTTAAGCTGATTGTCCAGCGTCGACCTACCAACAACAACCCCCACGGCGGAAAGAGTAACCCCCTCCCCGTAGTTCGAATAGTCTGCGAAGTTACCGCTTGTATCGAGGGCGGAGACGCCGATGACGCCTCCCCACATGCCCAGCCAATTATCGGGATCGTGAGCTCGATCATTACCGACGGCAGCAACGATCGGTACACCCGAGAGAGCCGCCCGAGAAATCGCCCAGCGCATCTCCTGACTCTGAGGTTTCTTGTATGTAGAGGAGATCGCGATAATGTCAGCGCCGTCGTTGATCGCCTGCTCGATGAGATAGTCCAACTTGGCTCGCCCTGCCGGATGCGCCGTTCCCAGAGAACAGTCATTGCTACTCTTCTGTGAATCCAGGATCGACACATAGTTGTAGATGGTCGCCTTCGGCGCGATACCGAAGTCCGGGGCGACCAAGAGCTGCGCGATATACGTCGCGTGTTCGTCGCTTTCGGCGTCCACGGGCGCGTCACACGGACTCTTTTCGACGATGTCCGCGCCCTGCAGCTCGGGAATGGACGTGTCGATGCGCCCGTCGATAACCGCGATCGTCACCCCCTCGCCCGTATACCCCTGGGCGTGCAGCGCCTCCAGGTTGTAGCGCGAATAGTACGCCTCATCCGAGACTCTCACCTTGCGATCCACCGCGGTCGCAGGGGCAGCGGGGGCGACCGGCGAAAGCACCGCCGTCAGGGCCAGCGCGCAGGCCGACGCCAGAACGGATAGGGCACGCAGGCCTCGGGACCGACCGATTGATCGCATCATCTTGTCTGTTCCTTTCGTTCGGGCACTCGTGCACTCAGGCACTCGGGTAAGCCGAGGCCTGTCACTGACTGTGGTACCGGGGGCTGGTGCCGATGTGGGTCGGGTAGCCGTGCTCGCGGCTGAGTGCAGCCTCTTCGTTCACGCCGCGGTAGACGTAGACATCATCATTACGAATCAAAATGGGGTTGACGACGCCGTCCGCATAGTCGGCAACGTCATCCCATGAGGGCAGCGAGTCGTAGACCTGCGGAACGCACGGATTCTCGTCCGCATACTGCGACGGGTCTGACCGGAGGAACGCGACCGGGTCGGCGGGGCCGTAGCCGGTAAACTTGTTCCACTCGTTTCCGCTTCTGCCCGTTGCGGCCAGTGCCTGCAGAATCTGATCTGCGCTGACGTCCTCGTCGAAGTGCTGCCAGCCGAGCGCCAAGAAGCCGGCGATAATCGGGGTCGCAAAGGACGTTCCTTCCGCTTCCTCAACACGACCAGTCGACGTGTCACGCGTCAGGACTGTTCCCAGGGCGGTCGTCAGCAACCCATTGCCCCAGTTCGTGTACTCCGTCAGAGTGTTGTAACGCGTCGTCGCTCCGATGCCGCAGATTCCCCTCCACAGGGCGAGCGAATCGCCGGGGTCCTCGGTGGTCTCGTTGCCCATCGCGGCCACGACGATGACGCCCTCGGCAAGCGCCCGGGCCATAGCCCACCGAAGGTCGATGGAATCGGTCGGGAAGCTACTGGAGATCGTAATGATGTCGGCGCCGTCGTTGATCGCCTGCTCAATAAGGAGCGGCGTGTCATTCTCTGCTTCACCCGTCCAGCCGGAGAGCGTGCAGTTCGACTTATCGCCGTACAGGGGGATCGTGTAGGTGTAGAGCGTCGCGTCGGGCGCCACACCAAACTCGGGCGAGACCAGGATCTGCGCGACAGTGGTGCCGTGTGCCGCATTCTCGGGCGCCGACTCCTTGACGCAGGGCGTCCGATCCTGAATGTTCGCACCCTTGAGTTCGGGGATGTTCGGGTTCACGGCACCGTCCAGGACCGCGATGGTCACGCCCTTGCCTGTGATTCCCTGATCGTGAATGGACTTGAGCTTGTAGTACTTGTAGTAGTCCTGCTTGTCAGCGGTCACCGGCGGGTCGGCGGCGTAAGCCGGCGCAACGGGGGCAAGGCTCGCTCCGAGGCTGAGCGCGAGGGTTCCGGCAAGAACTCCCACGCTCCTACCCCAGCGTCGCGTTGTCCGAGTTGTCATGACAGGTCCTCTTCGGAGTCTTCGACGACGGCGGACCTACCGCGCAAGTGAGAGAGGATCACGAGGCCTCCGAGCAGCGAGGCCCCGAGGACGGCAATCGCGGACACGATGTAGGCGCGAATCGTCAGGTTGTTATCGCGGGACGCCAAGTCCGCCGAGGCCACGGCGGGCCGAGCCGGAGCGGGATGCTCTGCAGCGTTGGGATGTTCGGGCCCGAACCTTGTGCCGATGTCGGTGAAGGTGAGGGCATCGAAGGGAGCGACAACACCCCAGCCAAGGGCGTCAGTGCGCTGATCGGCGGTACCGCGCAGGGCGGTCACTTCAAGGCGATACTTCCACATGTCGGGCCCCTCATCGGGGTACGCCGAGGCCACAAGGGCCGCGAAGCCGCCCGCATATGCGGTCGCATAGGACGACGACGGCAGAGGCTGGTCCCCCTCGTATCCACCGACGAGGCAGTCGGCCTGGTCGAACCAGGTCGTGAGAATGACGCCCGCAGGCACAGCGAGCTTGACGTGCGCGCCGTGCACCTGCTGCTCCGAAGCCGAACCATCGGCGTTCGAGGCGGTCACGCCCAGCACACCCGGGTACGCGGCCGGGTAGACGACGTGATCCGTTTCCTGGCCCTGGTACACGTTGCCGGTGGAAGCCACGACGAGGGCCCTGCCGCGCACTGCGTTAATCGCGGCCTCCAGCTGGGGATCGCCATCGGGGGCTGACTGCGCGACGACGATGATCTGCGCGCCCTGGTCGGCGGCCCACTGGATCCCGCGGGCCACCTTCGACATGAAGGTCTCTTCGCCTTCCTTCTGCGGGCGGTTTTCCTGAAGACCGGTCTCGACGCGCACCGGGAGGATCTTCGCCTCGGGGGCGACGCCGACGAGGCCCGATCCCATCTCCTTGGGCAGCTCCTGCGCGGCGATCGCGCCCGCGATGGCGGTACCGTGTTCGCCGACGTCGACGCGCCCGTCGGTGTTTTCACCGCTCAGGTCGATGCCTGGGAGTACCACGGGGCCGTCCGACCCCTGGAAGTGCTGGTTGCCGGCGGCTACGCCCGAGTCGATGATCGCGACCGTCACGCCGCGGCCTCGTGAGACCTCCCAGGCACGACGCACTCCAACAGCGTCGAAGATGGCGGGCGTTTGCTTGATGTACGAGGGCGAGTTCTGCGAGCATTCGCCGCCCTCGGAATCGCTTGCGGGTGTCGTCGCCGACGACGAGGGTGTGGCCGTCGGCGTCGGACGCACGCTCGGGGTCGGCACCGGGTCCGCGTGGGCAACGCCGGGGCCGAACGCACCGGAGTCATCAGGCGAGACGACCGGCGCGGCGATAGGCACGAGCGCGAGTCCTGCGATCAGCGAGGCCCCGACGAGGCCTCGGCCCAAAGATCGGGAACGCGCGCGGCGGGCACTCACTTGATCCCCACTGAGGTGGCGGCGGCCTTCGGAGACATCTCAGAGCCCGGCGGGATGAGCTCGCCCCATGCGCGCGGGACCGACGCGGCCTCGGATGACTGCCACCCGAGGGCGTTCATGGAGACGGCCGGAACATCTCCGAGGGAGTGACGGAAGCCCATATCGGAGATGAAGACGTAGGACGCAGCCTCGCCGCCACCGCCGGACGTGAGGGCGAGGAGGGCGCCAGATCCGCCCGCAACAGTGACGTTGCGCGTCGTGGACGGCCCCTTCGGGGACTGCAGTGATTCCGCGTCATAGGACGCTTCGATCGCACGCTTTTCGGGCATGGTGACCAGGTCGAACGTCGGATTGAGTCGATCAGTGGTGTCCATCTGGGCGCACAGGACCGTCCGGCTGGCCGCGTCGCGGCTCTCGTCGAACCACTCGGGCGATTCAAAGTCCTCGACGGCAGGCCAATCGTCGCCGACGAAGACGGCCCGGACGGGCTCGACGTACTTGAACATCTCGGTGGGGAACTTCTTCGAGGGCGGGGCGTCCTGATACAGGCGCGCCGCAGTCGAGTTGAAGACCACCAGATTCGAGTCGTCGATCACCAGGTACGAGTTCTTGACCTGACCGGTGGAGTCGACCTGATCGAGGACCATTCCGATGGTGATGCCCTCGTTCTTCAGGTCGCCGGGCAGGTTCGTGGCAGGCTGCCCCGCGTTCTCGATGTCGTTGTAGCTCCAGGGACGCAGAGGCGTGCCCGAAGGGAAGAGGTCGAGCCACTCGGGTTCGACGGTGATCGGGTAGCTGGTGAGGTTCTGGAAGGACAGCGCCCAGTCACCCAGGCGGCTCACGCTGGAGTCGATGTAGTACTTCTTGCCTTTTTCCCGATCGACGAAGTACTTATCTCCACTGCCGGTCGCCTGAACGAGCGCGGATGTCGCCTGCTTCACCGGAAAATTCGCCGCAGGCAGTTCCTTGGCGATCCACGTGTGGTATCCGGACTCCATGTCGCAGGAGAGCCACTGCTTACTCAGCATGTTGGGCTGCGGAACGTCATCGGGGACGTCGGGCAGACCGATCTGGGCACCGCGCGGAATGTTCTCGAGTGACGACGCTGAGGCCTGGATGTAGGGCAGCTTCGATTCGGGGCTGAGGAGCTTAGCGGTGGTCACGTTCGCAATGGGATGAAGAACGCCGTTTGCCCAGAAATAGCGGGCCCCCGTCCCCTTGACATCAACCAGCTGGTACTGTGCCTCCCCGAGCTGGGGACTCGGCGCGAAAACACGCATGCCGATTCCAACCACGCTGAGAATAACGGCGACCACGAGCCCGAAAACAAGGGGGCGTACGGGCGAGGGCGTGTCGACTTCGCGGCCGTCGGGCGTGCCGGAGGTGAAGGCCGTGATCAGGCGGTTTCGATTAAAGCGCTGGGCTTCGAGAATGTCTTTACTCGACGGCATGACTCAGCTCCACAGGTAGACGGCCAGGGGAAGCAGGACAAACAGCGACAGCACCGAGATCGTGTCGGCAATGCGCGTCAGGTGCGGGCGAGCACGAGGCCCGACGACGTTCGTGATGACGAGGACGAGGGCCGTCGCGATCGCCGACAGCGTCAGCCACGGCATGGTCCTCGGGTCCGCGTAGGCGCCGAGCACAGCGGCAACGAGGATCACGATGAGGCCGGTGAGAGCACCGAGAAGCACCTCAACGCGAGCGCGGATCGAACGCGTCTGAAGAACAAGGGAGACCGCGCCGAGCACGATGAGAGTCAGCGGCAGGGAGACCGAGCGCGTTTCGGGTGCCGTCATCAGGGCGACGGCCAGGAAGAGAGCGGCGATTGCCCCGCCGGCGCGCAGGGCGACGACGAACATGAAGGAGGTGCTGATCTGGTCGGTGATGCCCTTCGCGGGAATCTGCTCAGTTGTGTCGGCATCCAGGATGCGCACGGGGATGTGGGCCAGCGCGATCCAGGGCGCGACCTGAAGAAGAACGATCACCAGGGCGAAGAGGATGGCGGAGATACCGGCCTGAGAGAGCTGGCCGAGTCGTACCAGGAGGCCGGTGGCAGCCAAGACCGTACCGACGACAAGAGGGGCCGCGATGGAGATACGGGACCGCTTGGGCAGCGCGAGAACGGCGAGGGAGCCGATCAGGAGGCCGAGGCCGGTCCACCCCCAGCCGGCTGTGTCCCAGTGGCTCTGACTCAGGCGCAGAGCCGCGGCGGCCGTCAGGAAGGGGACGGTGTGTGCGAGCGCGATGCCGCTTGCCTGCGGGTGCTTCTGGGTCATCACGGCGGACGTCGCAGTCACGAGCAGGGCCGCGACGATGCCGATTGCGCCGGCAATGACGTTGTACCTCGTGACGGCTTTGGGGTCCAGGGCGGTGAGGGCGTCCGGAGGAGTAGTCGCCAGGAGGAGGGCGGCGACGAAGACGAGGCCCGCCGCGGAGAGCGCGGCAAGAGTGCGAGCGTCCTCACGCGTCCAAGGAGTGGACACTCTTTCGACGACTTGACCAACCGCTTCGGTGAGGTCGTCATAGACCATATCGGAAGCGCCCTCACCCAGCGGCTCGAGGGTGAGCGCCGCACCGGCGCGCACTCCCTGTGCGGACAGAGACTTGGATTGATCGAGCAGACGGCCCGAGGCCGTGCGCACCGCGAAGCCATCATTCGTTGGCTGATCAGTGAAAGCGCCCACCGTTTCAACCATTCCGGGGAGCAGCTCCACCAGGGGAATCGACTGCGGAAGCGTCACGTCACTACGGTCAACGCCGTACGTAATCGTGAGCGGAATCAGCGCCACTCCTCGTGATGTTTTCGATGCCATTGGGTCCTCCC
>ERZ1674276.45-NODE-45-length-24472-cov-11.758119_pt1 | contig 24472 bp, 29 predicted proteins | sample MGYA00581194_ERZ1674276 | MGnify/ENA primary metagenome ERZ1674276 (study PRJEB41354, sample SAMEA4873337) | human saliva metagenome | biome: human-associated habitat [ENVO:00009003]; feature: mouth environment [ENVO:08000002]; material: saliva material...
GGCTGGGTATTCGATTGCCCAGGGATTGAGATTGAGGAGATGGAATAGATGGCAAAAATTGTACTAAAAAATCCCTACTTTGAAGAAGAAATCAAGGTAAAAGAAAGTTGCAAGCGTATAGCTGACATGTTAAATTGGATGGAAACAGGTAATTTAAATTATTTGACATTACAACAGATTGAACCTAGAGAAAATATCATTACAATAAACCCTAAGAACTTTGCAAAGGTTGAATTTTATGAAGACGAGGAGGTGAAGTAGATGGAATTTTTATTAACAAGCACGTCAGGGGAAGTTGAAAAACAAATTCCTAACACCACAATTAAAAAATATACAAAAAGAGAAGTTAGAACCTGTTCGACATTTGAAGAATTTGACAAGCGATTTTCTAGGGGAGAAGGCACTTGGCTTTCTAAAGGAGTTAATCATAAAACATCTAAAGGTCGAATACAAAGAGAATTCCCGAACGGTGCAGAGGGGCATTTTATCGAAATCAATTCGATAGAGGAGTTACTAGAACTTCAGAAAAAAGTGAGAAGCGATCTGATAATTACTTCTGCAACTGATAATGAGTCAATTCCAGCTATTGAAATTTATAACTATTATAGGGAGTAAACATGAAAGATGTAGTTATGGCAACATTACCAAACAACGAACTAAACAGACTGATTAAGATTGAACTGACAGTTCAGACAATGATTGAACGAGGTCTTATTGACGAAGAACAGTTCAATGAAATTATGAATGAAGAAGATTAAGGGGGAATAAAAATATGACACCAAAATTTAGAGCGTATGATGGCGGCTCATTAAGTCGCATGTATCAACCAGACGAAGTTATGGTTGGAAACGGCGATATTTGGATTATTGATGAAGATTCTGTTGCTGGTGACTGGATAGTAAACAACGACCTTCATCTCATGCAATCAACAGGACTTAAAGACAAGAATGGGAAGGAGATTTTTGAGGGGGATGTTGTAAAATGCAATGGTCTTCTGGGGACCATAAAGTCATTAAAAGCTATGTGGATTTGTTCTTTTGTGAAATACAACAATTATCAAAAAGTAGGTTTTTTCGCTCAAGAAATAGAGGTTGTAGGCAACATCTACGAAAACCCAGAGCTTTTGGAGGATAAGGAATGAACCCAGAAATAATTGATAACGTAAATAACCCAAGCCACTACCAAGGTGCAAACGGTCTTGAGGCTATCGATGTTGTGCATAACTTCGTTGGGAGCCTTTTCGGAGCGTCTGCTTTCTTTTGGGGTAACGCAATCAAGTATATGCTTCGTTTCCAAAAGAAGAATGGTCTTGAAGACCTGAAGAAAGCCAGAGAGAAGCATGGCTGGGTCACTGTTAACGGTGCAGGTAGTGTGATCACGAATAAAGAATAAAATAAAAAAAGCCAAGGCACTCTCTGCCTCAGCGATAATTTTCAACACTATTATTATATCACAAAGGAGACAGAGAATGAATAAGGCTAAAGAGCTATTGAAAGAATTACAAGACCTTGACATGGACATCCAAAGCCATATAGATGAAATCAATGAGCTTGAGGCAGGTTTGCTCTCAAGTCCTAAGTGGGCCGATGTCAAAGTCCAAGGTGGCCAGACCAGAAAAGTTGATGATGTCTATACTCAGCTTATCGTGATGAAAGAGACTATAGAGCAGGATGCTAAAGAGGTTATCGACAGAAAGCTTGAACTAGGTAGAATGATCAACAGGCTTAAAAATCCAAAGAGCAGGTCTATTCTCAGGATGACTTACATTACTAAGATGTATGTTGATGATATTTGTGACAAAATGGAAATCAGCAGAACAACTTTCTACACTTGGCGGAATATGGCTATCTCTGAACTGAATGAGGTTTTGGAGAGAATGGAACTAAATTGAACTTTACAAAACCGTACTGGAACAAATGATACTTGTTAGCACAGTTCTGATAATCTGTTAGAATGGTAGTATCAAGAATTGAAAAGAGAGGTCTCATAATTGGTAGATGGTTACCTGAAATCAGGGTGTCGTAAAGGGCATTGAGGGTTCGAGTCCCTCCCTCTCATTTGAGTGTTTTGTGTCCCATAACGGGGTAGGCAGTAGGCTTAGCATTCATATATCACTCATTAACTTACAAATGGTTGCGGAGCGACTGGACCTTGCATGATTGCATAGCTACTTATATCCTAGGTAAGTTATAAGCTAGAGGGTTTGATTCCCTCAGAGGTTTTAAATGACTACAAAAAAATAAAAAAAGGAAAACTTTCAAATTGATTACTAATTAACACGCAAGGTTGTAGTCGCCTTGCATTTTTTAAAAAGGCTTTTAGTGTAGCGGTAACACAACAGTCTCCAAAACTGCTATCGTGGGTTCGATTCCTGCAAAGCCTGTGAGAGGTCTTGAAAAGGTCGCACATCGTGTGGCTTTTTGATTTTATATTTGGTAGGTGAGTGATGGATGTCTCAACTAGAGAAGCACGAACGGAGTTTTATAATTCTAGCGAATGGAGAGCACTTCGTAAGTTAGTACTTGAACGTGATCACAATGAATGTATTTGGTGCAAAGACGAAGGTAAAGTCATGAGAGAAAGCCTAGAGGTTGACCACATCAAGGAGCTAGAGTTCTATCCAGAGTTTGCTCTTGATATCGATAATCTACGAACACTGTGCAAAGCATGTCATAATAAGAGACATGATCGTTTTGATAAGAATGACAGAAATTTCAGAAAAGATGAATGGTGGGGTTAGGTGAACGAACCTTAAACACCCCCGGTCAAAAAAATCGGAAATTTTCAAAGACGCGAGTAAGCGGTCTGCACTCGACTGTCCAAATTTTTATTATTTTTTTCATACACGACCCCCCTCCCCCTCTTAAAAAAAATAAAAATATGAAAGGAGGCAATAACGATGAGTTTAGCTAAGCGAAACGAAAAAGTTAGGACTGAGCAAAAGCGCCTCGTGGCTCAATTTTCGGATATACCTCCGAACAAAAAAAGTTTAGCTTATGGATTGATAGTTCAAGCAGCAAGATTACGAGTGGCGCTGAATGAAATGTGGGAAGATATATCTAAAAAAGGATATTACACATTATTTAAACAATCCGAGCAACAAGACCCTTATGAAAGAGAAAGACCCGTTGCTAAATTATATAACGCTCAAGAAACTAGTTATCAAAGAATTATAAAACAGTTAATTGATTTACTGCCAGATGAAAAAATCGAAGAGGTAGAAAAAAAACAAGTTGAAAGTAGTGAATTGCTATGATTTCACATCCACTTGTCGACGAATACATTGAACTGGCAGAACAAGGAAAGATTATTGTTAATCATGAAAGAAAGTTGCTGTTTAAAATCATCAAGGAGAAAATCTATCTTCGAGATGATCTATATTTTGATAATGACTTAATTGACAAGTTCATTCGTTTTGCGGAAAAGAACTTTTTCCCTTTGGCCAAGTACCAGCTTTTCTTGACTCCGTTTATTTTTCTTTTTCGGAAGGAGGATGGGGAGCCACACTTCGACGAGTATCTATATACTTTAGCTCGTGGGGGTGGTAAGAATGGTTTTATGTCAGCCAGATCCTCATTTTTTATCAGTCCTATCTACCCTATCAGAGATTATGATGTGACCATCACTGCTAACTCTGAGAAACAAGGTAAGGTTTCGTTTGAGGAGGTCTATGAGACTATTCAAAGGCGAGGTCTTGAGGACCATTTCTATCTAACTAAAATGTCTATTACAGGTCGAGCGAACAACTCGGTCTTTTCTTTTCGGACGAATAATCCGAAAACGATGGACTCTGCTCGTGATGGCTGTCTTGAGTTTGATGAGATTCACCAGTTTGAAGATGACAAGGCTGTGAAGGTTCAAAGGTCTGGTCTTGGTAAGATTGCTCATGCCAGGACTTTCTACAACGGTACGAATGGATATGTGCGTGAGGGATTTTACGACAAGTTGATAGAGAAGTCTATGCAAATCTTGAATGGAGAGGTTGATGATTTCAGGCTATTCCCCTTCATCTGCAAGCTTGATAGTGCGGATGAGGTGGATGACATGAAGAACTGGCCGAAAGCTAATCCGATGTTGGATGAAAGCACTCCTTACGCTAAAAGGTTGCTTGCAAGAACCAAGGCTGATTATGATGACCTTGAGTTGGAGCCGTCTGGCCGTCAGGAGTTCATGACAAAACGGATGAATCTTCCTGAAGCTGACCTTGAGAAAGATGTCACCTCTCGGGATAAGTTAGTAGCTTGTCTACGGTCTCCTGGTATCGACTTAAAGGGGCGCTCATGTGTTGCAGGTTTTGACTATGCTAGTATTCGAGACTTTGCGAGTGTTGGTTTGCTATTTAAGAATGGGGATGAATTTATTTGGAAGCAACATTCATTTGCTCGTAAAGCATTTTTGAAAGCTTTCAAACTAAAAGCTCCTATCCAGGAATGGGCAGATAGAGGCTTATTCACAATTGTGGACGGTCCTAGTATCGACCCTCGTTTATTGGTTGAAAAATTGAATGAATGGAGTAGAGAATATCAAATCGAGCTAGTCTGTGCTGATGGTTTCAGAATGGACTTGTTGAAGCCTTTGCTAGAAGAGGCTGGGTTTGAATATGAGTTCTTGCGTAATCCTGGGGCGATTCAATCCAAGGTTGCGCCAATCATCGAAGATGGATTTGCGAATGAGCGGTTTATCTTTGAAAATGACAACTCTATGATTTGGTATACGGATAATACCTACATCAAAGAGGACAGGGATGGCAATAAGCGTTTCTTGAAGAAAGAGCCTGTCAGAAGAAAGACAGATGGGTTCCATGCTTTGATAGCTGCTCTTTACAAACGTGAGCTTGTACATGAGTCGAATGTTGGGGAATTCCTAGACATGCTCGATAGTTGGGATTTTTAAAGCATAAATTTTGGGTGGGTGGTCGGCAGAAATTAAAAGAAAGGAGGACGAACCTTGGGATTGCTGAATTTATTTAAACGTGAAACACCAATTGCTAGCTTTGAATTTGAAGAGCTGGAGCGAATATTGGGGAATCTACAGTTAAAAAGTCTGGCTGTCGATAAGTCTGCTGAGTTTGTTGCTCGGATTTTTTCTAGGTCAGAGTTTAAGTATCTTGAAAAGGGAAAAACAAAAAAATCTGATTGGGATTACTTGTTAAATATTAGGCCAAATAAAAACGAGTCAGCTTCTGAATTTTGGCAAAAAGTTGTTTATCGTTTGATTACTAAGAACGAAGTTCTAATTTTTCTCACAGATGATGATCAGTTGCTTGTCGCAGATTCCTTTACACGAACTAAATATGCTGTTTATGACGATGTATTTGAGTATGTATCTTGTAGGGGCTATACTTTTGAAAAAAGATTTAGGATGAGTGAAGTGATTTTCTTGCAATATAACAATAATCGATTGCAAGAGTATGTATCTGATTTATTTTCAGATTATGAGAAACTTCATACTCGTTTAGTAGAAGCTTTGGCGAGAACGAATCAAATCAGGGGAACTCTTAGTACGAGAACAAACGGGAGTTTCAATGATAAAATGCGAGAAAAACTTCAAGCCTATGCTGATGGACTTTTTAAGTCATTTAGCACCAAAACGATTGCAATTGTTCCATCTCAGGACGGAATGGAATACAGCGAGTTAACCAACACTACAGGAACTTCAAATATATCTGTTGAAGAATTAAAAAAACTCAGAAGACAGTTTGATGATGAAGTTGCTGATATATTGGGTATTCCAACAGCTTTGCTACATGGTGACATGGCTAATCTAGAGAATAGTCAAAAAATGTTCAATAGTTATTGTTTTCAGTCTCTTGTTAAGAAGATGAGTGATGGTTTAAATTTTTCATTGCTAACAAGAAGAAGATATGACGATTTAAGCCGCTTTGTCATCGTAGGAGAAGGTCAAAGAGATAAATTTGCACTTGCTGAGAGCATTGATAAACTTATTTCGTCTGGCTCAATGTTGATTAATGAAGTTCGTGCTGAGCTTGGTTTAGAAGCCGTTCCATGGGGGGATAAACCTCTCATCACCAAAAACTATCAAATTGGTGAGCAAATAGAGAAAGGAGGTGAGAAAGAAGATGAAAGTAATTCCGATTAAGGGTACGATTGTATCAAACAATGACAGATGGCTTTACGATTGGCTTGAGTGGGATGCAACCGCTCCGAAAGATGTTGTCCTTCCTGAAAGTGGTGAACCGATTGAGGTTCATATCAATTCGGGAGGAGGAGATGTTTATGCTGGTAGTGAAATCTATACTGCTCTACGCTCGTATCCTGGTGACGTGACCGTGAAAATTGTCGGTATTGCAGCAAGCGCAGCAAGTGTGATTGCAATGGCAGGAGATACGGTTGAAATCAGTCCGACTGCCCAAATCATGATCCACAATGTTTCAACGCAAGTAAATGGAGACCATAACACCCTGCTTCATGAAGCTGGGGTACTAGAAGGTTTTAACAAATCTATTGCTAGTGCCTATGTTCATAAAACTGGTAAAGCTCTTGATGACTTGCTTGGATTGATGAACAAGACTACTTGGTTTGATGCTGAATCAGCTTTGAATCACGGGTTTGTAGACAAGATTATGTTTACAAATGAAGTTGCTCCGACTCTAGTAGCGAGTGAAACTCCTATGATTCCAAGTGATTTTATCGAGAAAATGAGGTCAGCAATGACTCCTGATATTGATAAAATCGCAGAACTGGTAGTTAAAAAGCTAGAAGCTAAACAACCAGATATACAAATTGACAAAGAGGCTTTCGAAAATAGCGAATTTGTACAGAAGAAATTCAATCTTCCAGAAAGTCCAGAAAATAGTACAAACAAGGCTGTACCTAAAGGGTTCGGTCTTTTTATGTTTTAAGAAAGGAAAAACAGAATGACAATGACATTATCTAATCAATTTGAAAAACAACGTCAGGCATTTTTGGATGCCGTTACAAATGGCGCTCCTCAAGAAGAACAAGCGAAGCTATACAATGACATGATTGAGTCAATGACCAATGAAATGATGGTTCAAGCTCGAGATGCTGCTCGTGAAGAAGTTTCTGCCTTGAATCCATACGATGCCAAGTTGACTGCTGAAGCTCGTGAGTTCTTCAATAACATTGAAAAAACTGCTCCTAAAGGAATTGAAAAGCTATTCCCTCAAGAAACAATCGATCGTATTTTGGAGGATATGGTGGCAGCTCGTCCACTTCTTCAGCACATCGGCTTGCGTAATGCAGGCATTCGCTTAAAATTCCTCAAGTCTAGTCGTACAGGGCAAGCGGTTTGGGGCAAAATCAATGCTGAAATTCAAGGACAGCTTAAACAAGAATTCAACGAAGAAGAAGCTATCCAGTCTAAGTTGACTGCTTTTGTTGTAATTCCAAAAGACTCTGAAAAGTTCGGACCTGCTTGGTTGCAGAAATTCGTATCCACCCAAATTACAGAAGCCTTTGCAGCTGCATTGGAATCTGCTTACTTGAACGGTGACGGCGACAATAAACCTATCGGCCTCTCTCGTACTCTTACAGGTACTGTTGCAGACGAAAAGACAACTTATGCTGAAAAAACAGCGCAATCTACTAAGTTGACTTTTGCTGACTCAGCTACCGTAGTCAAAGAATTGACGAAGGTTTACAAACATCACTCTGTTAAAGCAGACGGGGAGACTCCAGTTGTCGTAGAAGGAAATCTCGTGATGGTTGTTAACCCAGCCGATGCTTGGGATGTAAAGAAACAATACACTTCTTTGAATGCTCAAGGTGTTTATATTACTGCAATGCCTTACAACCTAATCTTAGTTGAATCTGTAGCACAAACAACTGGTAAAGTTACTACATTTGTCAAAGGTCGTTACGATGCTTTTGTTGGTGGTGGTATAGAATTTGGTCGATTTACCGAAACATACGCTTTGGAAGATTTGAATCTTTACACTGCCAAGCAATTTGCTTATGGTAAAGCCCATGATGAAAAGACTGCTGCTGTTTGGGTTTTAAAATTCCCTGAAGCTTAATTTAGGGGTTGAGTCATGACTGCCGAAGTAGAACTTCATTCTCTCCTTGCTGCATTTAAGGAGAGAATGAGGATTTTTCACGATGGAGAGGACGCTAACCTTTCCAGGATGTTAGAAAGCTCTGAACAGGCTATTTTTCAATTTGTGGGGACTACAAACCACAATCCTCGAGTGAGAGAGCTTATTTTAGAGCGTGCACGATATGTCTACAATGATCAAGTTGAATTTTTTTATCAAAACTTTCAAGGAGATTTGATGGCGTTATCTCTTGAAAATTATAAATTGGAGGAAATAGATGATTAAGGTTTTAAAAGGCTTTTACGACTTCAAAGAAGGGGTCTTTCGTTCTGTTGGTCAAGAATTTGAAGCGACAAAAGAGCGCTTTGATGAAATCGATAAAGCACTGCCTGACTTTGTTGAATGGTCAGAAAAACAACCAGAAGTAACAATGTCTGATGTCCTATCAGACTAATCGTCCTAGCTATCGCTACAAAAAGCCTGAGGTTCAAAATGGAGACCTGAGAACCCCCTTGACTTTCTATACTTCTAAAGTCGAGGAGGGGGTTGATGGCCGTGATGTGAGCTACAAGAAGGCTTTTTCTACGATGGGGCAAGTTTACTCCCCTAGTTTCAAAGATATTGAGATCGCGACTGGAAAAGCGATGAAAGCTAAGATGACTTTGAAAATTCGTGACCCTCTGACAGATTATCAGCCTGAAAGTCGGCATTTTGTCGAAGTTGGAGATATACGTCTAGTTGGTAAGAAATGGCAGGTTATTGATGTGCGTCCTGATTATGATAATCGTGATTTTTTGATAGTTATTATCGGAGGTGGTCGCGATGTCTAGTGGAGCTAATCTAAAAGGATTTGATGATGTTTTGAGGAATGTCGAGGCTCGCCTAGGGGCGCCAGTGGTCCGTAGAAAGGTCAATAGAGTCTTGAAGGAAACGGTTGAAGAGTTTGAACCAACTTTCAAACGAGCTATGGCGGTGTACGCTGACACTGGTAAGACGGTCGGTGCCGTCGTCCATGGAAATGTGACTGGTACAGCTAGTGGGGTTCCAATGGTTAAATTAGGTTTTAAAAGTCCTCGTTGGACTCTTATTCACTTGAATGAGTTTGGATACGCAAAGAATGGACATCCTCGTGGTTTCGGTATTATGCGTCGTTTTTTTGAAGGTAGCAAACCGGTCTTCAAATCCAAAGTAGGCATGAAGTTAAAACAGGAGTTTTTGTAATGATTAAGGACAAATTAACTGAACTCTACAACGCTTTGAAAGAGGATGAGTCTTTATCTGGTATTAGTATCAAGTCATTTGAACGTCCCGATACTTTGGGGGATGACGAGACGAGTATTGTCATTATCCCTGTCGGACCTCCAATGCAGACAGCTCACGGTAGTAATACTAGTCTGGCTAAGACTTTTCTCTATCAAATCAATGTAGAGTCTGCCAATCGAGTGGAGTGTAAAAAGCTCCAAGGCAAAATTGAAAAGATTATGGAAGACCAAGGATTTTATCAAACTAGTGGTGGTTTGGATGAATGGATTCCAGAAATCAAACGCTATGTAGATGCTCGAACCTACAAAGGTCAGAGTGGTCTATACGAAGAATACTAAAATAAAGAAAGAGGTGCTATAAATGGCATTAGTTGGTTTTAAACGCATGACAATTCGTGTGTTGGATGGAAATGCTAATCCGACACTGGGAGAAAACCTTTTTGTAATTGAAGGTCAAACCGGTAAAGGTGCGACTCGTACCGCTAAAATTTCAGGTCTTGCAAGTGATCCAGTAAAAACATATGGTAGTGATGTCGCTTACCACGTATCAAACCGTGGTGTTGGCGATGTGAAGATGGAACTGACTGCGGTTGATATTCCTTCAACAGTACTCGCTAAAATCCTAGGACATCAAGTCAAAGATGAAATTATTGGTATTGGCGCTGACACAGTTGCTCCATACTGCGCTGTTATGCTTGAGTCTCAGACTGCAAATGGGACTCAGGCACAAGTCGGATTCTTCAAAGGACAATTTTCAATGGACGCTGAAGAACTTGAAACGCTTAAAGATAAGCAAGAAGAACTTCCAGATGACAGCTTGAGTTTCGCTGCTATTGCAAGCGATGACACTGAAACAAATGGTCTTTACTATGTGAAATACATTGGTAAAGATGATGCTAAGCTCAAAAAATTCAAAGGGCAACTTAAAATGGTTGCTGCAGGGTAGGAAGAGGGCGCAAGCTCTCTTTTTATCTTTTTTCTAGAAAGGAAAGTATATGGCTAAGGTTAAATTTTTAATTAAAAATGAAAAAGGTCAAGACGTTCAAAAGACTAGTAAAGAAATTACCACTAAGGACTATCGTGACTATCTGATCCTCAATGAAGCACTATCATCTGATGTGTCAGAGGTAGAGAAATTAGACAAACAATTAGAATTCATCGCCTCACTGTTTGAAGATTTGGAAGTTGAAGAACTTTTGAAATTCACGGATATGGCGGATATTTTTGCGGTATTTGCAGACATCTACTCTCATCTTGTGGGTGATGTTGACCCAAAGGAGAAAAAATAAAGCCGAGTGAAGCACTAAAACGGTTTTATGGGTTTGTCAAGCAAGCTACTGAAGGACCGTACGGCATGAGTATCCGTGATGTTATGGATACGAGCTGGGAGGACCTGATGGGCGTTCTTGGCGAAACTGAATCTGCTAAAACTGAGGAAGTTATGGATCTTGCTGACTTTCTCCAGCTTATCTGATGAAAAGGCTTTACAAAACACTTCAATAGGCATATAATAAGGGTAAGGAGGTGAGTGGGATGAAGATGGTAGAACAAAATCGCAGACGATGTCTATTTTGGACATTGACTTTTGTAATATACATCTGTTTTGGTATTTACTGTGTTTGTACGAACTTTGGGAATACGATTGGGCAGATATTATTGTCGCCATTCATCATTGCTTCTTTGCCTTTATATGGATATGGCCTCTTGGGTGTTTTTATATGGGCAATGATGTCTATGGCTTTTAATGATTATAAGAAATAAAAATAAGAAAAGTCCGTAAGGGCTTTTTTCTTTTACCTGAGAGGTTAGGAAGGAGAACAATATGGCAAGCGGTACGCCGTTAGGTCAGATGTATATCGAGCTAGGGCTGGACGTGTCAAAGTTCAACCCTACTCTGAATGGTGCAAAAAACGCTGTAAAGTACTTTCAAAACAATGTCCGTTCTTTGGATAGTACATTGAAAGGAAACGAAAAAAATGCTAGCTTACTTCAAGCTAAATACAAGACTTTAGGACAAGCTATTGATTCACAACGTAAAGTTTTGGATGAGATGAAGAAAAGTTTTGATAAGCTAGACCCTGGAACAGCTAACTTTGATAAAGCTGCTGCTGATATTCAGCGTGAGAATGCCAAGTTGGCAGCAATGGAAAACCAGTTACGTGGGGTTGAAAAAGCTTTGAAAGATGTCGGTCGTGAAAATAGCTGGGCTGGGAAGATGGACAAGCTAGGAGACACCTTTAAGCGTGGTGGTGAAAAACTTCGTGCAATGGGTGATGCTATGAAGCCTGTATCTACAGTTCTTACTGCTGGCTTTGCTTTGTCAACTAAGAAAGCTATAGACTTCGAAAGTCAAATGAATACGACCAAGTCGCTCCTAGCAGACACCATCCCAACTGCGGATGAACTGAATAGTACCACACAAAAATTGGGTGAGAGTTCGAAAGGTTGGGCGAAGCAGTATGGTATCTCAACATCCTCTATAAATGAGGGAATGCAGGAAATTATCAAAAAAGGGTTTGATGCTAATCAGACTATTGCTACTATGCCTGCTATATTAGATGCTGCTAAGGCATCGGGGGATGATTTTAACGTGGTAATGAATGTCTCGACTAATATCTTGCGTCAGTTTGGTCTAGAGGCTAAGGACACGAACCGTGTCACAGATAGCTTGACTTATGTGGCCAACAAGACTTCGGCTGGCTTTTCAGATATGGGGCTAGCTATGGAGTATATAGGTCCTGTGGCTCACTCTTTGGGGATGTCTATCGAGGAAACGTCTGCAGCTATCGGTCTTCTTTCTGATAATGGTATCGCTGGTGAGAAGGCTGGTACAGCTTTACGTGGTGCGCTTTCTAAATTACTCAAGCCTTCTGAATCCAATGCTGCAGCAATGAAGGAGCTTGGTTTTACTGTGGAAGAGTTTCAATCTGGCGCTTTAAAACTACCTGACATCATTGATCGCATCAAGGAATCAACAAAAGGGTGGACAGATGCTGAGAAATCTTCTGCTATTGCACGTGCCTTTGGTGTTGAAGCTCAAACTGGTATGAATGCTCTTATCAATCAAGGAGGAGATGCGCTACGTAAACTTACTAAAGAAACTGAAAATGCTCGTGGGTATACTAAGAAATTGGCGGATGAATTGTCTAAATCATCTAAAAATGGAGTAGAGAGATTCAAGTCAAGTTTGGAAGTGCTTCAAATCAATATCGGTCAGAAACTCTTGCCTCTACTCACGCCTCTCCTTGAAAAGGCAAATGAGTTTATTGAATGGTTAGATAAGGCACCCGAAAGTACACAGAAGTTAGTACTTAGTTTTGGTGGTTTCTTAGCTTTAGGGTATCCATTGCTGAATATGTTGGGGAATGCTTCAACAGGGTTAGGCTATCTCTTTAAAGGTGGTAGTAAGGTTGCGAGTCTGTTTTCTAAGGGGTTAAGTCTTGGGAAAGCAGGTACGGAAGCGGCTGAGTTAGGAACTCAGGTAGCTGAGACTGCTGGAAAAACTGGATTACTCAAGACAGCTTTAGCTGGGCTGGCGAGTCCTGTTGGGCTTTTGGTCGGAGGTACGGTTCTGCTGGCTGGTAGTCTAGCCTATCTAGCTAACGAGAAAGATAAGGCTCGTATCAAAGCGGAGGAATTTGGCTCTACTTTAGATGATGTTCAGCGTGGAGAATTGCAAAACTTCCAAAAAACGGTCGATGAAACCAGTACTGCCGTCGCAAACTTTGGAACGCATGCAGGAGATGCTGAGAAAGTCTCTGGAGCCTTTAAAAAACTTTATGATGAGATTGTAGCTGGAGCTGAAAAAGCCAATCAACGTATGGAAGAACTAGCTAAAAAGTTGGGGTTTAGCGATGAAGAAATCGCTAAAATGAGGTCACGAAACGAACAAGTAGTGGCTAATACAGATGCTATGGCTAATCAAGTTAGTGAGATTTACGAACGCCATAATGGAGATGCTAGCAAGTTCTCTCAAGAAGAAAAAGAAATCGTCTTAAATAATCAGAGAGAGATGATTAAAGCTAGAATCGAAATGATGGAATTATCTGGCGAACAACAGAAGGCTGCGCTTCAGGCTATGAATGGAGAGATTGGTAGTTTAAATGAGACTCAATTAAAACACACAAGAGATGTGTTGAAGAAAGCTCTTGATGAAGAAAATCAATTATACAAAACATCAAAAGATGGATTGAAACAACTCTTAGATGCTAAACGTATCGATCAAGAAACTTACAATAAAAAAATTCAAGAACTTGAAACAAACCACCAGCAAACTATGGAAGCTTTAGGTACTAAGTATTATCAGGTTATGCAAAATCTAGATGAAAAAGTCAAGGCTAGAACTGGTCAAAGCTGGAACTACTGGGAAGAAGCTAAAAAGGTTCTGGAAGAATATGGTTTATCTTATGAAGTGATTGGGCAAAAAGCTGCAGAAGCTTCTCAAAAAATGGGAGAATCTAATAGTATCCTTGCCAAATACACTAGTGATATGAGTAAGGAAACAAGAGAAGCAAATGATGCATGGTCTTTGTTGGTTGGAAATATCAATGAAAATGGTAATTTTGAAGTCAAATCTAATGTAAAAGAAGTGATTGGAGAAGCAACTCAATCTGCTGAAGGTTGGGCGCAATTGCAATTTATTGCTAAGAATGCCAACTTAAATTCAAATGCCCGAGTAACGATTGCTGAAGCGCTTGTTGAATCCGGCAAGTGGTCAAGTATGACCTTGGAAGAAAAACAAGTCATTGTAGATAATAAAGCTGGACTACAGGCTATTTTTGATAGCGAAAGCAACTTAAAAGCATGGAATAGTATGCCTGCTCATATCAAAGAACTCTTCTTAAAGAATGAGAGTGTCATTAATAGCGCAACTGAGGCAACGAAACTGTTAAGTGAATACGATGCGCTGCAACCAGCTCAAAAAGAATTCTTGGCAAACAGTCAATCCTTCCAAACAGAAGTAGCGAATTCCAAAGCTGGTCTGTCTTTATGGAATGAAGCGTCAGTATTCGTTAAGAATCTAACAGCAGATTCTTCTAATTTTACAAGTACGTTGAACAATGCCAATATTGGTTTGAATTATTGGAATACTTTGTTCCCAGCACCTAAACCGTTGCAAGCAGAAGATAAAACTGCTGAAGCAGTAGCAAGCGCCCAAGCTAGCGTAAACTCTCCGAAACAAGAGGCTCCTATCAATTTGTTTGCGACTGATCAGACTGGTGGCGTCAGAAACGATACAAGCAGTGCTATCAATGCGATTAAGCAATATAATCCAGTGGATATTCTTGCTAAGAATAGCACTTCTGGTACTGTTAGCGAGGTCAAAAGTAGTGTTAATAGTATTCAAGACAAAACGGTTACTATCAGTGCTCGAGATAATGCTTCTGGAGTTCTTTCAGGTATTAGGAGCTGGATTGATAGTGTAACTGGTAATTTCTTTACGAATATCTTTGCAAGCAAACATGCCCACGGTACCAACTATCACCCTGGCGGTCTTGCTGTTGTCAACGACCAAAGAAATAGCACCTACAAGGAAATGGTCACTCTGCCAAACGGTCAGAGCTTCATTCCTCAAGGCAGGGACGTCTTGCTTCCTCTTCCGAGAGGTTCAAAGGTCTTGCGAGCTGATAAGACTAGACGTTTGATGCGTGAGATGGGTGTTCCTAAATATGCTTCTGGTATTGGGATACCGAGCGATGCTAAATTCTTACAAGAAATGGAAGCGGCTCAGCGGAATATCACGATTCAAACTACTAATAATCAAAATGAGCAAGATACAGATAAAGTCGTGTCTGAGATGAGGATTCTGAGAGTAAGTTTAGAAAAATTGCTTACTGCTATCCTTAACAAGGATACGAACGCTTATATGGATAGCTCTGTAGTGACGGATATTATAACCAAGAAGCAGAGAGAGCGAGAAAGAATGACACTAAGAATGAAAGGAGTGCTTGAATGAGTGAAGTGACAATGCGTTTCAATAAAACTGATTTTCGAGACCTTATTGAAATCCATGACATCCAACGAGAGATCGGGAACAATCGCTCTATCTCTATCGACCAAGCACCAAGAATCGGAGTCAATATTCAGCAACAAACCATTGATGCAAAATATATCAAGGTAGATTTTTCAATCTGGTCCGAAGACAGAAATACCCTCAAGCACAAGCTTGCGGGTATTTTTAATGTTGATAGTCCTAAAGAGCTGACATTTTCAGATGAGCCTGACAAATACTATCTGGCCATGCCGATTGAGAGTATTTCAATGCAAGAAACGAGCGGTCGAAGGTCAACCGGTTCTATAAAATTCATTGTTCCAGACGGTGTAGCCCATGGCTCAGCTTATAAGAATTTCAATAGCGATTCAAATGAACAAACTACAACCAATAAAATGGTTTTTGACTTAGTAAACAATGGGACGGTTGAGGCCTTTCCAATTATCAGAGTTAAGCATAATGCTGAAAATGGATATATAGGTCTTGTCAATAATAATAATACGGCTTTTGAGATGGGAAACCGTGAGGAGGCTGATACTGAAACAGTAAAGCGCTCTGAGGTCTTGCTTGACTTTCGAGGCGACAAAATCGCTGACGGCTTTGCTAGAGCAGTGGAACATAGCTCAGTGACCAATAGCAGATGGGACAATATAACTGGAACATCAGAGCTGACCACAGTAGATGGAAAGAAACGTATAAAAGTAAGAGAGCAGACCAGCGGTACTTACAATGAGAATTACGGCGCAGGGCTTTCATGGGAGATACCTGCAGACTCAACAGGTCAGAAAGGCTCACTCAATGATTATCTATTTTGTAAATTGGTCTATCAGCTAGAGTCAATCAATCAATGTGGCTTTATCAAGGTGGCTGTATCTGATACAGCAGGTCAGTTTTTGTATGGGGTTGAAACTTACAAGAGATATAACGGTCTATATTGTGGATTTAATGTCTTTGCCACTAATAATAACGGAGATTATAACTTTCTCAATACTTTGGATTTTGACTCATCTAGCGATAGCAATAGAAATCCTTTTACATTATCAAGAGGACAGTTTGAAATTAAGCGAAATGATGAGAAAATCCAAGTTTACTACAACGGTTCATACTATAATTTTGTCGTCCCTGAAATCAGGGGCAAAAAGTCAGCTAAAATCCATGTCACGATAGGCGCTTTTCACGGAAAGCCAATCATCCCTCACTTATATCTTGATGAGTTGATGTATCGTAAGGACTTTGTGCAAGCATCAAGAGACATTCCTAATCGCTATCCTATCGGTTCAAATGTTGTAATTAACAGTGAAGATGATACGGTCTATATTGACGGAATCGCTAAAGCTGAAGAGGTTGTCGATGGCTCACAATGGCTATCTATACCGCCTGGAAATTCTAAACTTGAGATGTATTTTTCAAGTTTTATAAAGAAAAAACCAACCGTGACAATCGAATTTGAAGAAAGGTGGCTATAATGCTTTTAACAATTCATGATGCAAACTTACAAAAGGTTGCTTTTGTTGATAACCGCAAACAAAGTACACTTAATTATTATGGTGATACATGGAATAGAAGCTTACAAACAGGATCATCTACTTTTGAATTTACTGTATTTAAAAAGGCTATTAAGTCAGACACTCCAACCCAAAAAGCCTATTCTTATCTGAATGAACGGGCGTGGGTATCTTTCAAATATCATGACAAGAGCTTTATTTTCAACGTTATGCAGGTTGAAGAAAATGAGCAGACAATTAAATGTTATTGCGAAAACCTCAATCTTGAGCTTATCAATGAGATAGCCAACCCTTACAAGGCTACAAAGGCTATGAGCTTTGCTGAATATTGTGAGGCTATGGGCTTGTTAAACTATACTCACCTATCCATTGGCATCAATGAAATTTCAGATTACAAGCGTACTCTGGAATGGGAGGGGCAAGAAACCAAACTGGCCCGTCTATTAAGCCTAGCCAAACGATTTGATGCAGAGATTGAATTTGATACACAGTTAAATGCTGACAGTACAATTAAGAAATTCTCTATCAATGTCTATCATGAAAACGATGACAATCATCAAGGCGTAGGCCGTATCAGAAATGATATACAGTTAAAATACGGTAAAAATATCAATTCTATCACTAGAAAAGTTGATAAGACTGGCATTTTTAACTTAATCAAACCAACAGGAAAAAGACGAGTTAAAAATAATAAAGGTGAGGAAGTTGAAGAAGTTGTTACAATAAGTGGTCTTGACGAGTGGAAAAAGTACAACAAGGATGGCATTTGTGAATTTTATCAAATAGGTGCTTATCTTGTCGCACCTATATCAATGCAACTGTATCCATCAACTTTCACAAATTCAACAGGTGAACTAGATCAGTACATAAGAAAAGATTTTTCTTACGATACTGACAACCCTAAAGAATTAAGACGTTTGGCATACAATGAACTGAAAAAACATTGCTATCCAGCAATTACTTATGAAGTTGATGGCTTTGTCGATGTTGAAATCGGCGATACAGTCAAAATTCATGATTCAGGATTCAATCCTTTCCTAGTAGTTCAAGCGCGAGTTACTGAACAGAAAGTCAGCTTTTCAAATCCAGCAAGCAACAAAACAGTATTTTCGAACTTTAAAGCCTTCGAAAATCAGTTATCAGACGGAATACAAGAGGCTCTTGAGCGCTTATTTGAGCAGTCTAAACCTTACATTATCAAGCTATCTACTAGCAATGGCATCATCTTTAAAAATCAAGCTGGTGAAAGTGTTATCACTCCTGCACTTTACAAGGGCGGTAAGTTGATAACAGCTGGAGTTACTTGGAGATGGTCTTTAAATGGGATTGTAACAACTGGTCAGACATACACAGCTAGAGGTAGAGATGTTTCTGGCGCAATCACATTGACTGTTGCAGCTTACATTGATAATGAAGAAGTCGCAGTAGATGAAATTTCTCTAGTAAATGTATCAGACGGCTTAAATGGCCCTAAAGGAGACAAAGGTGACCCAGGCAAGGACGGTGTTGCTGGTAAGAATGGTGTGGGCTTGCATTCCACTGTAATCACTTATGCACCATCTACCTCAGGAACTAACGCTCCAAACTCTGGATGGGCAAGTTCTGTTCCAGTTATTCAAGCTGGACAATATCTTTGGACTAAAACAACTTGGAATTACACAGATAATACCTCAGAGACAGGTTTTTCAGTTGCAAAAATGGGGGATACTGGTCAAAAAGGTGCTAAAGGAGACCCTGGACCACAGGGAGCAATAGGCCCTAAAGGTGATCGTGGAGAAAAAGGCGATCGTGGAGAACGTGGTTTGCAAGGTATCCAAGGCTTGCAAGGAGCTAAAGGAGACCAAGGTATTCCTGGATCTAAAGGGGAAGATGGCCGTACGCAATATACCCACATGGCCTATGCTGATAATGCAACAGGTAGTGGATTCAGTCAAACAAACACAGACAAAGCCTTTGTTGGGGTGTACATTGACTTTAATCCAACAGATAGCAGAAATCCTGCTGACTATCGCTGGACGAGATGGAAAGGTCGTGATGGCGCCGATGGACTACCAGGTAAAGCTGGAGCAGATGGAAGAACACCTTATGTTCACTTTGCGTACTCTGACAATGCGGATGGTTCTGGTTTGACAATGACAGATAATGGGCAGCGCTATTTTGGTCATTATTCAGATTATGAGAAGCTTGATAGTTCAGATAAAACGAAGTACAAATGGGCTGATCGTTGGGCTAAAGTTGAGGTTGGTTCACAGAACAGGTTTGTCCGATATACTTCAGTTGCTGGGTATTTAGCAAATACTGGGATCATTTCTCCAGCTAATTCTGTAAATAAAGAAAGGACGTCAGATTTTATTGACATCAATGGAACATCCAATCTCATCTATCAGCTTTGGGTAACTACACCTAACGGAGGAATGCCTTGGCATGCTTGGCAATTTTACGATGCTAATAAATCACCTATCGGAACTCGACTTATAGGCAAGGACAGTTATACTGTTCGTGCCTATAAGTGGCACATAGTCAATAATATTACAGTACCAGCTGCTGCTAAATTTATTAGACTATCTGCTAGAACTTACGAAGACGCTAAAATTAAATTAGAAATAGGCAATGTACCTACCGACTGGTCTCCAGCTATCGAAGATATCCAGAATGACATTGACTCCAAAGCCGACCAAGGGCTAACTCAAGAACAGCTCAACGCTCTCAACGAGAAAGCTGGAATTATCCAGGCTGAACTTGAGGCCAAGGCTAGCGCTGATACGCTTGACAACTGGATAAAGGCTTACAAGGACTTTGTTAAGGCCAACGAGACAGCGAGGGCGCAAGCTGAGAAAGATTTGATTTCAGCTAGTCAGCGTGTTTCTAACATTGCTAAGGATCTTGGAGAATTATCTGACCGCTGGAATTTCATCGATAGCTATATGAGCTCATCTAATGAGGGTCTTGTCATTGGTAAGAATGACGGTAGCTCTAGCATGATGTTCAACCCTAATGGCCGTATTTCTATGTTTAGCGCTGGTGTAGAGGTTATGTACATCAGTCAAGGAGTAATCCACATTGAAAACGGGATTTTCTCTAAAACTATCCAAATTGGACGTTTTAGAGAGGAACAGTATCATATCAACCCTGACATGAATGTCATCAGGTATGTAGGTTAAAAGGAGGAAAAAATGGCAAAGTTTAGTAATTCAAGTGGGAGCTTGTATCTCAATGTCTATGTAGATCAGGGCTCTCAGAGTATCACAGCTAACACCTCAACCGTTAACTGGCGGATGACAGTTAGTAGGACAGGCGCCTATTACACTTATAACCATCAAGGAGACAGTACGTTGTCTCTCAATTTAGACGGTAGTAACGTGCATTACAGCTATCCGACGTGGGAGACATCAGGCGAGGAGTACACTCTTGCTAGTGGCTCAAGCACAATTAGCCACAATGCAGACGGGACTAAAACGCTCCCTATTTCTTGTACGTTCAATCCTAATAATGGCTTGCATGGAACTATCACAGTATCAGCAAGCCTTAGCCTGACGACTATACCACGCTCTAGCTCTGTAAGCGTGAGCGCTGGAGTTATTGGTAGTTCGGTTACTATCAATATTAACCGTCAAAGTTCAAGTTTCAAGCATACGGTGCGCTATTCATGGGCAGGTAAGTCAGGAACGATTGCAACGAATGTGGACACATCCACTAGCTGGACGATACCTCTTGACTTCGCAAACGACATCCCCAACTCAGCGAGTGGGACAGGGACTATCTACGTTGATACGTATTCAGGCTCTACCAAGACAGGCACACAGTCAGCCCCATTCACGGCAAGCGTGCCAGATAATCTCAAGCCTACATTTTCAGGTATCACATTGTCAGATTTGAACTCTGCAGCACAGAACCTTATCCCAAGCGGTAACATGTTCATTCAGGTAATCTCTAACATCAAAGTAGCGTTTAATGGTGCAGTTGGTTCTTACGGCTCATCCATCACTGGATACTATGCTGAGATTGTCGGCAAGAACCAATCCACAAGCTCAAACGGTGGAAGTCTGGGTATTATGAATTATCACGGAGCTATCAAAATCAGAGCAAGAGTCTCTGATAGCCGTGGCAGATGGTCAGATACTAGAGAGGTATCTGTAACAGTGCTTGAGTATTTTGCTCCTGCTCTTAGCTTTAGCATTGTAAGAACAGGTTCAACATCTAGCACATTGACGGTCACAAGAAATGCCAAGATTGCACCTCTGACAGTATCAGGGAGTCAAAAGAACTCAATGAGCTTGACTTTCAAAGTTGCAAGACTTGGTACTACTAATTTTCAAGCGGATACAGGACAAGCTACTGGAGCATGGACAAGTATCTCAAGTCTAGTCAATTCACAAGCTAATCTTGCAGGTAATTATCTAGCTAATCAGTCATGGGTTGTCATAGGCACGTTAGAGGACAAATTCACACGGTCTGATTTCATGGTCAACGTGGCCACAGAGAGCGTAGTCTTGTCTTATGACAGGTCAGGAGTTGGGGTCAACAAAATTCGTGAGCAGGGCGCTCTTGATGTCAAGGGCAACATCTACGCAGACAACAAGCCCATTCAGCAACATCAGTTGACAAAAAATGGAGGAAACTCCTTGAGCGCTGAGATTGATTGGAATAATTACACAGATTCAGGTCAATACATGGGTTATAATCTATCAAACTCTCCTCAAGGGGGCAATGGTTGGAAACATGTGCAGGTCTTTAAATACAATGATAACTGGGTAGTGCAAGTAGCTTATGATTTCGGAGGCGAGATAGGAGCAATCCGTGCGAAAGTAAATGGAACATGGAGGCCTTGGAAGAAGCTTGCAACGCAGGATGATATTTCAAGGATAACTCAAAATACAGCCTGGCAAAATGCCAATTTACAAAATGGGTGGCAACATCATCAGCAGTACAATGACGTACAATATTCAAAGTCGTTTGACGGTGTGGTGTATTTGCGTGGAGTCGGAACAAAAGGAAAGACAGCTTACGGAACGGTTATAGCTCAATTACCAGTGGGATTTAGACCGTTACATTCAACTTATGTTTTTGCAATGAATGACGATTTTTCAGTCGCAACTTTATGCATTTTAACGTCGGGAGAAATAGTTGTAAGAAAGAACGTTGACGCTACTTGGCTTAACTTTGACAACGTATCATTTAAAATATAACAATCGTAAAAAATCCCTAATTATTAACGGATAATTAATTTATAAAGGAGGAAATGACAATGCTAAAAGTCACTAAAACACGTCAGCTAGTAGCTGAATTTTTCGCACAAGATGGTGACCAACAAAAATTGGTCAAAACTACTGTAGTCAACACAGACAATGAAGCTGTTTCAACAACATCTGAAACGCTGCATGACCCGGATCTGTACGCTAAAAATCGTATCAGTATGCGTAAGCATGAGCAAGAGTTGCGAGAAATGCGCTATAAGATTGAAGATGCAATTTTGGCAGAGATGGAAACAGATGAACATAAAGAGTAGGAGGTGGATATGCAAATTGAATTTTTCAATTTTTTTAGAAGCCTCATTCAAACAGAAGATGGTTTGGTATTGTACGCTCTAGCACTGATTGTCTCGATGGAAATCATTGATTTTGTCACAGGGACAATTGCAGCTATCGCCAATCCAGATATCGAGTATAAGAGCAAAATTGGCATCAACGGACTTCTTCGAAAGATTTTAGGAGTCCTCTTGCTAATGATTCTTATCCCGATGTCCGTGCTCTTGCCTGAAAAGACAGGTTTCGCATTCTTATACTCAATTTATCTCGGGTATATCGCATTTACTTTTCAATCCCTCATTGAAAATTATCGTAAATTAAAAGGAAATGTCACTCTTTTTCAGCCGATTTTAAAAGCATTTCAACGCTTGCTTGAAAAAGATGACGACAAAAACAAAGGAGAATAACACATGATTAACTGGAAAGTACGTTTTAACTTAAAAAACAAAACATTTTTATTGCGAGCGGCATTCGCATTAGTTTTGCCAATTCTCGCATATTTCAATCTCAAAATGGAAGATTTGGTTAGTTGGGGAGTTATCTTTGACTTGCTAGGAAAATTTTTCTCAAACCCTTATCTTCTTGGTTTGACGATTGTAAATATTCTAAATATCATTCCAGACCCAACAACATCAGGAATCTCTGATAGCAAACGTGCTCTTGACTATCAAGAACCAAGCGAAGATTAGGAGAAAACAATGAAGAAAAACGACTTATTCATCGACGTATCTAGCCACAATGGATACGATATTACAGGTATTTTGGCTGACATGGGTACACAGAATACTATTATCAAAATTTCTGAAAGTACAAGCTATATCAACCCTTGCCTGTCCGCTCAAGTTGAGCAATCCAATCCTGTTGGATTCTACCATTTCGCATGGTTTGGAGGTGACATCGAAGAAGCTGAACGAGAGGCACGCTACTTCCTTGATAATGTACCTCAAAAAGTAAAATACTTGTGTCTTGATTACGAAGATCACGCTAGCGGAGATAAACAGGCAAATACAGATGCATGTATTCGCTTTATGGAAATCCTCAAAGAAAATGGCTATGAGCCAATCTATTACAGCTACAAGCCATTCACGCTCAATAATATTGACTATCAGCAAATCCTTGCAGAGTTCCCTAATAGCCTTTGGATTGCAGGGTATGGCTTGAATGATGGAAACGCTGATTTTGAATACTTCCCATCTATGGACGGCATTCGCTGGTGGCAATACTCTTCAAATCCGTTTGACAAGAATATTGTATTGTTAGATGATGCCGAAGAGGATAATGTAACCAGTAAAAACGCTCTAAAAAGCCTTAATACTGTAGCCAGTGAGGTCGTGCAAGGCCTTTGGGGTAATGGGCAAGAACGTTTTAATAACCTATCAAATGCTGGTTACGATGCGCAAGCCGTGCAAGACAAGGTAAATGACCTCTTAAATGCTGAAAATACTAGTAAAGACTTGGATACGTTAGCTAATGAAGTGCTACAAGGCTTGTGGGGGAACGGTCAAGAGCGTTTCAATAGACTAACTGATGCAGGTTATGATGCCGAAGAGGTTCAAGACAAAGTAAATAGCCTTTTAGGTGGCGAAGACACCGTGGATTTTAATACCGTAGTTAACGAGGTCATTCAAGGCCTTTGGGGCAATGGACAAGAACGATATGATAATTTATCGAGAGCTGGTTACGACGCACAAGCTGTGCAAGATAGAGTGAATGAATTGCTTTCTTAACAAAATCACTAAAAATCTGTATAAAATTAAAATACAGTGCACTAAACCTAAACCGCAGGCAATAACCTGCGGTTTTTTGTTTGCTCAAAAGGGGCAAAAAAGGGGCAAAAGGTGTAAACTTTTGTGTTTTTATGGTATAAATTATATGTAAGGTATAACGCATAAAGGCTTATTTGGTAAGTTTTTTATCTTATCTCTTCCTATTTATATAGTAGAGTCCAGTTACTCTTAAATAAGAGGCATATACCAATTAGAATTCGGAATACTATAGTATCAGCCTTTTAGAATCGTGAACACATTTTAGAAACTGATAAATTAATTTAGTTTCCTACCAAAAACCCTACCAAAAATTAATTTGGCAGGGTTTTTCTTTTTAACAAATTTATCGTGAACCTGAGACAAAATAGTTCTCAACCACAAAAAGCTAGAGATTTCCAATTGTGG
>ERZ1674276.53-NODE-53-length-22726-cov-9.493406_pt1 | contig 22726 bp, 16 predicted proteins | sample MGYA00581194_ERZ1674276 | MGnify/ENA primary metagenome ERZ1674276 (study PRJEB41354, sample SAMEA4873337) | human saliva metagenome | biome: human-associated habitat [ENVO:00009003]; feature: mouth environment [ENVO:08000002]; material: saliva material...
GAACCCGTCCTCGCTTCGCTTCGGACACCCTGATGTCACTACGGGCGATACCGTCTTTCCTCGCTTCGTGTACCTGATGTCGCGGCGGGGAATATCTATACCCCTGCGTCGCTGTGGTTCAGGGGTACGCTGCGGTCCCGCCGGGGTTGCGGTAGATACGCGGGGTTTCGTGTGCGCCCCGTGCCTAGCGAACTGGGGCGGGGTGGGCTGTCGCGGTTTAGCGTGTTGCTTGGTGGTTGGGTGTTTTGCGTGTGGGGCTACGGAGAGCGTCCGTGTGACACCCTGAGGGCGCTTCCGGAAAACGTAGCTGCACCCAGGGGCTCCCGGTGGGCACGCCTATACGCAACTTGGCGGGTGCGTGGAGGTTTCGGTGGCCTCCGTAGCGACATCAGGGTGCCCGAAGCGAAGCGAGGGCGGGTGCCCCTGTAGGAGCGAGGAGGGTTCCGAACCTCGAGCTAATCCCGTCGGGGTTGCGGTAGATTCGCGGTGGTTTTGTGTGCGCCCCGTGCCTAGCGAACTGGGGTGGGGGAGGGCTGTCGCGGTTTAGTGTGTTGCTTGGTGGCTGGCGTTTTGCGTGCAGGCACACGAAAGCCCGCCACCGTCACACAACAGCAGCGGGCAATCATTTCAAAAAGTCATAAAGCTACAGGACCGGCCAAATCCGCGTCACAAACTCGCGGAAGTCCTTCACATCCTTACCCTGCTCCAGCAGGCCCGTGCCGTAGCGGGTCACCACCTCCGCATTATCCTCGAAGACCAGCGCGAACGCGCTACCGTTCACCGATTCAATCACCACGGAGTCCTCACCCACCGAATAGGCGTGCAGGGCGTTCGTGTTATCAATCGTCGTGGCCGTACCCGCGGGAGTCAGTCCCGGCATGTTAATCGGCGCGATTATCACCTCGTCCGGAGAATCCTGGTAGCCGATGATGAAGTGCGTCTGATCCGGTGACTGGTGCACCGCCAAATCGGGGTTGCGGTACACGGCGCGGCCCGTCGCGTACACCAGGTTGTACGCACCGTAGTTAATGATCTGCTCATCAAAGACGGGGTGCATCACGCGCACGAGCTCCTCGGCGGTAAGGAACTCGGGATTCTCGAGAGAGTTGAGGGGGTCGACAACCTCTGCGTACTTACTTGCTTCGGTCAGCTCGTCGGCGACCGGGATAATCGGTTCGGTCATAGCTTCAGTCTACCGGGGTAGGGGAGACAGGTCACGGGTTTACGGCGATATTACGCATCATTAACCGGGTAATATGCGTCTTTTGCGGATGCTGGAGCGAGGTTCATGCAAGATAGTGCACCAGCGTGCTGAGTGTCCACATCATGAAAGATGAGGCCTGACATGGGCTAATGTGCTCACAACTCGGTTGCCGCCCCTCTAGAGACTTGACTCACCTCTCAGAAAAGGGGCACTATAGAGGGGTGAAGACAGCAATGTTCCAGCGAATTCTACGCCTTGTCGATGTCGCCTAGGGCGCGTGGCAGGGTCTATTCACTGCGACTAAGCGCCCCTATCGCTACCACCAACAGCGGGGGGCATTTTTTATAGCTTGGTACCACCGGGCATAGGATGCGTGAGGACCACACAAATCCCACGCAGAACATTGAGTACAACGAAGAACCAAAAGACACGAGGCATTTCCATGACCATGGGATTTTCCACTTCTGATGACGCGGCAAACGCTCCCGCAGAACGCATGACCGGTTCTCAGGCAATCGTCCGCACCCTCGAAGACCTGGGTGTGACTGACGTTTTCGGCCTGCCTGGTGGAGCTATTCTGCCGACCTACGATCCCCTGTACGATTCCAAGAAGGTTCGTCACATCCTGGTCCGTCACGAGCAGGCTGCAGGCCACGCAGCTCAGGGCTACGCTGTCTCCAGCGGTAAGACCGGCGTGTGCATCGCAACCTCTGGCCCCGGCGCCACCAACCTGCTGACCGCAATCGCTGACGCCAACATGGACTCCATCCCCCTGGTCGCCATCACCGGTCAGGTTTCCACCAAGCTGCTCGGTACCGACGCATTCCAGGAAGCTGACATTGTCGGCATGGCAATGCCCATCTCCAAGCACTCCTTTATGATTACCGACGCACAGGACATCCCCCGTGCGCTCGCCGCAGCCTTCCACATCGCCTCCACCGGTCGCCCCGGCCCCGTGCTCGTGGACGTCACCAAGGACGCACAGGTTGGCATGATGGAATACCGCGGCATCCCCGAGGACCTCGAGCTGCGCGGCTACACTCCCGCAACCCGCGGCCACTCCAAGCAGATTCGCGAAGCCGCCAAGCTCATCACCGAGTCCAAGCGCCCCGTCTTCTACGTCGGCGGTGGCGTGGTGCGCGCTGGCGCATCCGACGAGCTGCACAAGCTGGCTAAGCTCATCGGCGCCCCCGTCGTCACCACCCTGAACGCTATCGGTGCGTTCCCCGAGTCCGACCCCCAGAACCTCGGCATGCCCGGCATGCACGGCACCGTTCCCGCAGTGGCTGCCATGCAGAAGTCCGACCTGCTCATCACCCTGGGTGCCCGCTTCGACGACCGCGTGACCGGTCAGGTCGACACCTTCGCCCCCGAGGCCAAGGTCATTCACATCGACGTTGACCCCGCCGAGATCTCCAAGATTCGCTTCGCTGACGTCCCGATTGTTGGCGACCTGAAGTACGTGCTGCCCGAGCTGACCGAGCTGCTCTCCACCGAGTTCGCTCAGGAGCTGCCCAACCTGGGTGAGTGGTGGAACGAGCTGAACGAGATCCGCAAGGATTACCCGCTCGGCTACGAGAAGCCCTCCGACGGCCTGGGCTCGCCCGAGTACGTGCTGGAGCGCATTGGCGCCCTGACCGGCCCCGACGCCTACTACGTCACCGGCGTTGGCCAGCACCAGATGTGGGGTGCACACTACCTCAACCAGGAAAGCCCCCGCCACTTCATCAGCTCCGCAGGCCTCGGCACCATGGGTTACGGCGTTCCCGCCGGCATGGGTACCCAGGTGGCACACCCCAACTCCACCGTGTGGATTATCGACGGTGACGGTTGCTTCCAGATGACCAACCAGGAGCTGGCAACCTGCGCCCAGAACGGCATCCCCGTCAAGGTTGCCGTCATCAACAACTCCTCCCTCGGCATGGTGCGCCAGTGGCAGACTCTCTTCTACGATGAGCGCTACTCCAACACCGACCTGAAGGACGGCCACGGCACCGCACGCATCCCCGACTTCGTGAAGCTCGGTGAGGCCTACGGTTGCGCCACCTTCCGTTGCGAGCGCGACGAAGACGTGGACGCCACCATTAAGGCTGCCCTGGAGATCAACGACCGCCCCGTGGTTATTGACTTCACCGTGAGCCCGCACGCACTGGTCTGGCCTATGGTTCCGGCCGGCGTGTCGAACGACAAGATTTGGATTGCGAAGAACACTTCGCCCGACTTTGACCGCGAGGGAGAGAACAAGTAATGTCTCAGCACACCATGTCCGTTCTGGTAGAGGATAAGCCCGGCGTTCTGACCCGCGTCTCCGGCCTCTTCTCCCGTCGACTGTTCAACATCCTCTCGCTGGCCGTCGGCCCGACCGAGAACCCCGGTGTCTCCCGCATCACCGTCGTGACCGAGGGTGACGCCCACACCATCGAGCAGATTACCAAGCAGCTGAACAAGCTCGTGCACGTGCTCAAGGTCGTCGAGCTGCCCGCCGACTCCTCGACCCAGCGCGGCCACATCCTCATCAAGGTGAAGGCTGACGCCGTTGCACGTCTGCAGATTGTTCAGGCAGCTGACCTGTTCCGTGCCTCCGTCATCGACGTCTCTCCCGAGTCCGTGGTCATCGAGGCCACCGGTTCGGCAGAGAAGATTCACGCTCTGCTGGATGTCCTGGAGCCCTACGGTATTCGCGAGATTGTTCGCGCCGGTACCATCGCCCTCTCCCGTGGCCCCCGCGCCATGAGCGAGCGCATCTAACGCCCACACCGCGAGTGTAGAACAACCCCGCACACGCGCGGGGAACAGATCGGGTATCGCATCGCTTCAGCCGGGAAACCGGCGGCGATGCGGTACCCGACTCTATAGGGTTCGCGAACCTTCCGGATGCTTCAGATGCTGAGAAGTACTCTCGAGAACCCGAAACTAAACAGCTTTCAAGTAAAATAGTGAATGTTGAGCCCAGCCTGGGCCGCATATCATAAAGTACTTAGGAGAAGAAAAATGGCAGCAACCATTTTCTACAACGACGACGCAGACCTCTCTGTGATTCAGGGCCGCACCGTAGCAGTTATCGGTTACGGCTCTCAGGGTCACGCACACGCACTGAACCTGCGCGATTCCGGCGTGAAGGTCATTGTTGGCCTGCCCGAGGGCTCCAAGTCCCGCGCCAAGGCTGAGGCAGAGGGCCTCCGCGTTGCAACCGTCGCAGAGGCAGCAGCAGAAGCTGACGTCATCATGATCCTGACCCCGGACCAGGTCCAGGCAAAGGTCTACGCAGAGAGCATCGAGCCGAACCTGAAGCCCGGTGACGCACTGTTCTTCGCACACGGCTTCAACATCCGCTTCGGCTACATCACCGTTCCCGAGGGCGTCGACGTTGCCATGGTTGCCCCCAAGGGCCCCGGCCACATCGTGCGCCGCGAGTTCGAGGCTGGCCGCGGCGTTCCCGCCCTGGTTGCAGTCGAGAAGGACGCATCCGGCGAGGCACTCGCACTGGCTCTGTCCTACGCTAAGGCACTGGGTGCAACCCGTGCAGGCGTCATCAAGACCACCTTCACCGAAGAGACCGAGTCCGACCTGTTCGGCGAGCAGGCAGTTCTCTGCGGCGCCACCTCCCAGCTGGTTCAGTACGGCTTCGAGGTTCTGACCGAGGCTGGTTACCAGCCCGAGATTGCTTACTTCGAGGTTCTGCACGAGATGAAGCTCATCGTCGACCTGATGATTGAGGGCGGCATCGCCAAGCAGCGCTGGTCCATCTCCGACACCGCAGAGTACGGCGACTACGTCTCCGGCCCCCGCGTGATCTCCCCCGAGGTCAAGGAGAACATGAAGGCTGTCCTGGCGGACATCCAGAACGGCAGCTTCGCAAAGCGCTTCATGGACGACCAGGCAGCCGGCGCACCCGAGTTCAAGGAACTGCGCGCCAAGGGCGAGGCACACCCCATCGAGGCTACCGGCCGCAAGCTGCGTAAGCTCTTCGCATGGAACTCCGTTGACGACGACTACACCGAGGGTTCGGTCGCTCGCTAAGCGGTAGCCAAGCTATAGCTTTCTGAGAATCCGGCGTCGCGCCTCTCCTCCCGTGTGGGGGAGGGGCGGGGCGCCGGATTTCTGTCTAACGAGAGCCCCATGACCCCCCAGCATTATATGTGATGTAGTTCATACTTCATTGGGTTGCGGGTGGGACGGAAAGCGCGTATAGTATTTTCTTGTTGCAAGGGAAACCTGCAAAAACAGAATAAGCGCCTCTAGCTCAATTGGCAGAGCAATTGACTCTTAATCAATGGGTTCTGGGTTCGAGTCCCAGGGGGCGCACATCAAGAAAGATCCCGCTGATTCTTCGGAATCGGCGGGATTTTTGCGTTCCCCGAATTTTATGGTTCTTCTGGCTTGAGGTGCATATTATCCTCTTTGCTCCTGCAGGGGACCCGTCCTCGCAGAGCTCGGACACCCTGATGTCGCGGCAGAGGATATATGCACCTCTGCGTGTATCAGTATTCGGGGTACGCTACGGTCCCGCCGGGGTTGCGGTGGATTCGCGGTGGTTTTGTGTGCGCCCCGTGCCTAGCGAACTGTGGCGGGGGAGGCTGTCGCTTTTTAGTGTGTTGCTTGGTGGTTGGGTGTTTTGCGTGTGGGGCGGGGGAGGCTGTCGCGGTTTAGCGTGTTGCGTGGTGGCTGGATGTTTGGGCTGGTGCGCCGTGTTTTCCGGAAGCGCCCTCAGGGTGTCACACGGACGCTCTCCGCAGCGAAGCAAGGAGGGGCGGAGCGTCCGGGTGACGGGTGCCCCTGCGTAGGCGCGGAGGAAACATACGGCGTAGCAGCCTCCACCCACACGCAATGAGCCGCCGCGTATCAGAGTGTAACCCCGGTGAGAGCCTAGCCTAAGACTGCGGTAAACTGAAAGCTATGACTGCAACTCCGTTCTACATCACCACCGCCATCTCCTACCCCAATGGCAACCCGCACATCGGCCACGCCTACGAAACCATCGCCGCCGACGTGCTGGCCCGCTTCAAGCGCCTCGACGGCTTCGACGTACGCTTCATGACCGGCACCGACGAGCACGGCCAGAAGATGCAGACCACCGCAGAGAAGCTCGGCAAAACCGCCAAGGAACTCGCCGACGAGAACTCCGCACGCTTCAAGGCCATGAACGACGCGCTGAACATCAGCTACGACCGCTTCATCCGCACCACCGACCCCGACCACTATGTAGCATCCCAGGCCATCTGGAAGCGCATGGAAGAGAACGGTGACATCTACCTCGGCAAGTACGCCGGCTGGTACTCCGTCCGCGACGAAGCCTACTACGCAGAAGACGAAACCGAGGTCCGCGACGGCCAGCGGTACGCCATCGCAACCGGCACCGAGGTCGAATGGACCGAAGAAGAATCCTACTTCTTCCGCCTCTCCAAGTACGGCGACAAGCTCCTCGAACTCTACGCCAACGAAGGCTACGTCTACCCCGAATCCCGCCGCAATGAACTCATCTCCTTCGTCAAGGGCGGCCTCAACGACCTGTCCATCTCCCGCACCACCTTCGACTGGGGTGTGCCCGTACCCGGCAACGACAAGCACGTCATGTACGTGTGGGTCGACGCTCTCACCAACTACCTGACCGGCCTCGGCTACCCCGACACCGAGAACGAGCTGTTCACCAAGTACTGGCCCGCAGACCTGCACCTCATCGGTAAGGACATCACCCGATTCCACTCCATCTACTGGCCCGCATTCCTGTGGTCCGCCGGAGTCGAACTGCCCAAGCGCGTCTTCGGCCACGGCTTCCTGCTCGTCAACGGCGAAAAGATGTCCAAGTCCGTCGGTAACGTCGTCGACCCCGCAAACCTCGTCGACGCCTTCGGCCTGGATGCCGTCCGCTTCTTCCTCATGCGCGAGGTTTCTTTCGGTCAGGACGGCTCCTACTCCGAAGAGTCCATCATCAACCGCATCAACTCCGACCTGGCCAACAACCTCGGCAACCTCGCCCAGCGTTCGCTGTCCATGGTCGCCAAGAACTGCGGCGGCGCTGTGCCCGAGCACGGCGAATTCACCGAGGCAGACCGCAAGATCCTCGACGAGGCAGCAGCCCTCTACGAGCCGGTTCGCGCCGACTTCGACGAGCAGGCCTTCCACCGCGCACTCGAGCGCATCTGGACCGTCCTCGCAGACACCAACGCCTACTTCGCGGAGCAGGAACCCTGGACCCTGCGCAAGAACGGCGAGCTTGAGCGTATGAACACCGTGCTGTACGTGACCCTCGAGGTCGTGCGCCAGGTCGCCCTGCTGCTGCAGCCCGTTATGCCCGATTCGACCGCCAAGCTGCTGACTCTGCTCGGCGTGCCCGAGGGCGAATCCCGCCAGTTCACTGCCCTCGGCACCGCGCTCGTGCCCGGCACCGAACTGCCCGCACCCGCACCGGTGTTCCCGCGCTACGAGGCACCCAAGGCGTAACGGCCCGGCTGTTGAGCAACAGCGGATGGCGCGTGAGATAGCGCCGTAACGGATAGCGTGAGAAAGCCCTCGGCATCCTTACCCCAGTGGGGAGGAGCCGGGGGCTTTTCGTGTACGCGCGTATGGAGAGGTACGGGCGCAGGGTAGAGGCGGGGCGCTGGTTTGGTCGCCGCTCATACTTAAGGATGAGGTCGGTACCCCGTTCCGGCAGCCTCGCGTTCAGCTCATACCGCGGAAGCACCGGGAAACCCTGCGTCCGCAGGTCAAGACCCGGTGAACACCCACCAAAATCAACCCGGAGGATGAGAAAAACCCTGTAGTCAGCGCCACATTGCGTGAAATAATTGAACTATGACTACGACAACTCCTAACGCACAGACGGCACAGCCCGCCGTCTCCGCACGAAACCTTTCCAAAACCTACGGCATGGGTGAAGCCACCGTCCACGCCCTCAACAACGTCTCCGTCGACTTTGAGCAGGGCAAGTTCACCGCGATTATGGGCCCCTCCGGCTCGGGTAAGTCCACGCTGATGCAGACCATCGCAACCCTGGACACCCCCGACCCGAACCCGGCAACCTCGATTCGTATTGGTGGTACCGAGCTCTTCGGCCTGAAGGACAACGCCCTCACCGAATTCCGCCGCGAACACATCGGCTTCATCTTCCAAGCGTTCAACCTGGTGCCCACCCTCACCGCGGGCCAGAACATTGACCTGCCCCTGGGCCTCGCCGGTAAGAAGCCGGACCAGCAGTGGCGCGACTACCTGGTCAAGACCCTCGGCCTGGAAACCCGCCTCGACCACCGCCCCGAACAGCTCTCCGGCGGTCAGCAGCAGCGCGTCGCCATCGTGCGCGCCCTGCTTGCACGCCCCGAAGTGGTCTTCGCCGACGAACCGACCGGTAACCTCGACTCCAACTCCGGCGCCGAGGTACTGCGCCTGCTGCGTGCCGCCGCAACCGACCACGCACAGACCATCCTCATGGTCACCCACGACGCAAACGCCGCCTCCTACGCAGACCGCGTGGTCTTCATCAAGGACGGCATGGTCGCCGGCGAAATGATCGAACCCACCTACGACGCCGTCCTCGGCGCAATGGCACAGCTGGAAGGTCGATAAGCCGTGGCAACCACACTGAACACGGTGGCGCGCTCCAACCTGCGCGCCTCCAAAGGAAAATACGTCCTCACGGGTATAGGCATCGCGATTTCATCCTTCTTCATCGCGGCCATTATGATGCTCACCAACTCGCTGCAGGCGACCGTCAACTCCTCCGTCGGTGACGTGCTCTCCCGCGCCGAGGCGGTTGTCGCCTCCGCCGCTACAACCTCCGACGGTAGAGACAGCACCTCTATCTACCTGACTCGTGACCAGATTCAGAAAGTAGAAAAGAGCGACCTGCTCTCCGGCTACTGGGTACAGTACGCTGTCACGGGTAAGCTCGGCACCGGCGACCAGGCAACCCAGGTGCAGTACGACCAGCTGCCCGCCGACTCGAGTCTCTTCCCGTACAAAGTGCAGGGCAAAATCCCCAGTAGCGACCACGAAATCATGGTCTCTACCTACTTCGCGAAGAAGCACAACCTCTCGCTGAACGGCAAGGTCACCAGTACCGACGTTGTGGAATCCGTCAGCGCCCCCGGTACTGATAAGACCGCCGAATACACCGTCGTCGGCCTGTTCGACCCCGGTTTTGAAGGCTCCACCACCAATCAGGCTGTCTTCATTGGCGGCACCAGCCTCGGCGAAGCCACCCTGAAAGCAGCCGAGACAGAAAACAAGAGCTCCGCGGCAGGCTACCGGAACATGGCTGGCGCGAACCTCATCTACCTCAAGTTCAAGGACGGCGTAACCGACGCCAAGCTCAAGAGCCTGCAGGATACCCTCAGCAGCGGTGACACCAAGAACGACCCGCGCGTCATGACCGGTCAGAAGCTGCTGGAGGACTACCAGAAGACTATCTCCACGGTCTTCACCTCCATTAGCGTGGTTCTGGGCGCCTTCGCAGCGCTGGCACTACTGGTTTCCTCCTTCGTCATCTCCAACACCTTCGCGGTGCTGGTCGGCCAGCGCATCCGTGAGCTGGCTCTGCTGCGCACCCTCGGCGCCCGCGGCGGCTCCCTCGTACGGATGCTACTCATCGAATCCATTACCGTGGGCGTGGTGTTCTCCCTCATCGGTGCGCTGTTGACCTACCCGGTTGGCGCGCTGGTTGGTGCAAACCTCACCACCATCATGATTTCGTACTCAATCACCCCGGTGATTATCAGTACCCTGATCTGCACCATCGTGACGGTTCTGGCGTCGCTCTCCCCGGCACGAAGCGCTCTGCGCATCTCGCCCATTAGCGCGATGAGCGAGCACACCAACCTTGAGGTGCGCAAGCCCGGCAAGGTCGGCCCGATCCTGGGTCTGGTCTTCGGTGCCGCAGGTATCGGCTTGGTTATGCTGGCTCAGAACCAGGGTTCCGGTGAGGGTGCCGGCAATAAGGCCATTCTCCTCATGATGGGGGCCGCACTGCTACTCGGTATTGCAGTCTTCCTCATCACCCCGCTGGTGCTGCCGCCGCTGGTACGTGCCCTCGGCACGGTCACCCGCACCCAGACCGGCAAGCTGGCGCTCGCCAACGCGCTGCGTTCGCCCAAGCGCACCGTCTCCACCGGTCGTGCCGTGCTGGTGGGTACCCTGGTCGTGTCGACTGTGCTGACCGGTTACTCGGTGCTGAGCGCCTCGCTGACCAAGGCCCTGGATCAGCAGTACCCGATTTCTGCGCAGGCAAAGTACAGCTCGTATGACCAGTCCGAGGCTGCCTCCACCGTGACCAAGGCGGAGGAAATCGCCTCCAAGGTCAAGGGTATTAAGAACGTTCAGGCATCCGCCGTCGGTTACGCAGCCGGTGTGGTTGACTACACCGTCGAGTACGAGGGACAGACCGCCAACCAGAATTCCGACCTGGTGGCGCTGAGCTCCTCCGATTTGAAGGCAATCCTGCCGGGCGAAAACTTGAACCTTGCCGATGACACTGTGCTCGTACCGCAGGGCCTCTGGAAGTCCGCTGGATTGAATGAGTCCAGCCGTCTGAAGGCACACGGCCCGCTCGGCGAAGTGGAACTCAAGCCTGTCAAGTCCGCAACCAAGCAGAACCTGCTGATTGTCAACCCTGCCACCGCCGCCAAGCTGCAGGACGCCAAGAACCCGCAAAAGGTTGCTAACCCCGCCGCTGAGGAAGCTCAGAAGCGCCTGGAAGAAGCAATCGCCAGCGGTGACAAGGAAGCTCAGACAAAGGCAGCTCGCCTGACCGTCACCAGCCAGGCAACCGGTAACGACACTGTCGTTCTGGTGCGCGCCGCCTCCCCGCTGACCAGTAGCGAGAACGCGACCCTGCAGGCTGACCTGAACCGAGCCAGCCCGGACAGCTCCTTCACCGGTGGCTTGCAGGAACGTCAGACCTACGACCAGCTGCTGACTGTTATGCTGACCTTCACCCTGGTGATGCTCATGCTCGCAGTGGTCATCTCCATCATTGGTGTGGCGAACACGATGACCCTGTCGGTCAACGAACGCCGCCGCGAGAACGCGATGCTCCGCTCGCTGGGCCTGTCCCGCAAGCAGCTGCGCCGCATGATTTCCATTGAGGCGATTCTGATTACGCTCGCCGCAGTGGTGCTCGGTATGGTTTCCGGTACGGTGATTGGTAGCCTCTCTGCGCAGATTATTATGTCTTCCATGAGTGCTTCCGCCCCGCTGGTGCTTGATCTGCCGTACGTCTGGTACGTGGTCATCCTCGTTGTGGGTGTGCTCGCTGCGATGCTGGCATCGGCTCTGCCGGCGGCTCGTTCGGCTCGCATGTCCCCGGTTGAGGGCATGCGCGGCTAACCCGCTGTACCTGGCATAGTCACAGTACCCGGCGAACCCGGATACTCGGCGTGAGAAAGCCCCGGAGGGTGCCTCGAAAAGGAGGCCGTCCGCCGGGGCTTCACTGTGTCCTCTAGTCTGCCGTGCTCTCTATTCTGCTGTGCTTGTGCTCTCAGATTCTTGGAGCTGACCTGTAGCATGGCTTTGCGCGTATGATGGGTGTATGAGTACTAGCCACCCCAATCTGCGTCGCGGGTACACGCTACCCCATGAAGCGGAGGTTCTTCAGATCCTCCGTGACGCTGGTGTGCGCCGTGCCCGACTCTTCGGCAGTGCCGCCCGCGGTGAGCTGACCGAAACCAGTGACCTGGATTTTTTGGTGCAGATGCCGGGGGCAGCCCCTTTTGACGAATTCATGCAGATGGTCGATGCTCAGCACCGCATTGAACAGTTGACCGGCCGTAGCGTTGATATGGTCACCCGGTTGCGCCCTCGCATCTATGCGGAGGCAGAACCAGACATGGTGGAGCTGCCGCTATGAAAAGCTCGCTTGATGACTTCTCTCTGATTCTTGAGTCAGCTCAGCGTATCTACGCTTTTACGCCTGAGCGATATGAAGACCTGATAGACGATTCAAACGGGGTAGTCCAGGACGCGCTCTGCATGCGCTTTCAGATTATTGGCGAAACCCTCAATAGAATTCGTTCAAAATACCCAGAAGATTATGAACGGTATGAACGGGCTGAATGGCAGTACCTCATTGCTATTCGTAACATCATTTCTCATAGCTATGTGAGCGTTGATTTTGCTGTCCTATGGGACGTCGCCCGGAATAAGTTGCCTGAGCTGATGAGCGACTTTGAACGAATCATCGACGAGATAGAAGAAACCACTTAACTAAAGAGCCCCGGAAGGTGCCCCCAATCAGGAGGCGCCCGCCGGGGCTTTACTGCGTCCTCTATTTGGTTGTGCCCTTTATAAAGGGAACAATCGCAGGGAGCGCTAGTGGGCGATACCCGCCTCATACGCCATAATGACCGCCTGCACACGATCACGCGCACCCAACTTCGCCAACACATGCGACACATGCGTCTTCACCGTCGCCTCCGACAGCACCAGCTCCCGCGTAATCTCCGCATTCGACAAGCCGCGCGCGATCAAACCCAGCACCTCAAACTCACGCGGCGACAACTGCTCAATCAACTCACGATGCAGATAATCCTGCGCAGGCTCAAAGCTTGCATGCTCAGCCGGAATAAACGTCGCCTTGGGAAGCTCAGAACCAGCAGTCGGGGGAATAGCAGGAACAGACTCGGCGGCAGGAGGAGCAGGAGCGGTAGGAACAACAGGAGCGGGGGAGTCCAGCACCGGAATCATGTGCTCCAACAGGCGACGAGTCGCAGATGGCGCAATCACCGCGTCGCCGCGGTGCACCGTACGAATTGCCTCCAGTAGCTGCTCCGGCGGGGTGTCCTTCAACAAGAAACCGCTCGCACCCGCACGCACCGCCGAATACACGTACTCATCAATATCGAAAGTCGTGAGCATAATAATGCGCACCCGCTCATCCTCGGAAACTTCACGCTCGCCGTCACGCTCCAGAATGCGGCGTGCCGCCTCCAGGCCGTCGCAGTGCGGCATGCGCACATCCATGAGGATGACCTGCGGCGCCTGCCCCTCAGACACCATGCGGTCAAAAACGTCAATCGCCGCCAGGCCGTCATCGGCTTCCATGACGACCTGCAGGTCCGGCTGGGAGTTGACGAGCATGCTCAAACCGCCGCGCACTAGGCGCTGGTCGTCAACGAGCATCACGCGAATCGGCTGGGTGGTCTGTGGTACAGAAGTCTGTGGTGCAGAAGAGTACATAGTTTCAATCCTAGATCACGAGGTAGTAGAGGGCACGGGTATTAGAGATCGCGGTAGGGCAGCGCCGCCTCAACGAGCCAGCCGCCGTCAGGCTGCAGACCGTAGGTGAGGACGCCGTGGTAGAGGGCGATGCGCTCGCTCATGCCGCGCAGACCGTTGCCACTGCCGGGTACCGGGCGGGCAATGTGCTGAGCCGCGGTAGAGGAAACCGGGTCGTTATGTACCCACAAGTGCAGACCGTCCTCGCCCCAGTGAATGGTGACGGTGGTTGCCGCGCCGGGGGAGTGCTTGAGCGCGTTGGTGAGCGCCTCCTGCACGGTGCGGTACGCCGCCAGCTCGGCACCCTGCGGTAGGGTGCGCGCCATGGTGCCGGTAATTCCGGTGAAAGTGACGGGTAGCCCGGCGCGGCGGCTCTGCTCCACGAGAGCGGGCACATCGCTGAGGGTGGGAACGGGTGCGTAGGCGGTTGCCTCGTCCGTGCGGAGTAGCCCGAGGAGGGAACGCATCTGAGTGAGGGAGTCGCGTGCCGTATCTGCAATGAGTTCGAGGGTCTGCTCGGCAATATCCGGTTCGCTCTGCTGCTGAGCCTGACCGGACTGCTCAGCCTGTTCAGTCTGCTGCTCTGCCTGCTCTGCCTGCTGGGCGCGTGCGGTGCGGGCGCTCGCGGCGGCGTAGCGTGCCCCATCCGCCTGAGAAATAATGCTGGAGAGCGAGTGCGCCACGATATCGTGCATTTCGCGGGCGATGCGGGTGCGTTCATCCTGCGCGGCAAGGCGGCGTTCCTGTTCCTGCTCGTATTCGAGGCGGCGGGCGCGTTCTTTGAACTCTTCGCTGCGCAGTTCGCGCATGCGGCGGGAGTCGCCGAGGAACCAGAAGACGGTGAAGATGGATCCGCAGAGCACGCCGAGCATCAGGGAGATGAAGATGCGGGCGGGTATGTCGTCCCAGTGGTAGAGGAACGAGAGCGAGGCCTGCACGGTGACGGCGAGTGCGCCGACCCAGCCGAAAATGAGGCCGCGGAAGCGGGCGCGGCGGGTCCAGTGCCTGCCGATATGGTAGGCGGCGAGGCTGACGGGCGGGTAGCAGGTGATGACGAGTGAGTCGGGGAAGGGGGTCACGAGGGTGAGACAGAGCGCCGCGATGACCACGTAGATGCTGCCGTAGGGGAAGCGGTAGCGGAAGTAGAGCGCGGTGGTGCTACAGAGCGCGGAGATGAGCGGGATCCAGCCGTAGCCGTTGATGAAGGCAACGGAGAGTACGCAGCAGAAGAACTGCATGTGCGCGACGACGATGACGTTCATCCAGCCGCGTTTGTCTCTGAGGTAGTTTTGCATGCGGCTGGAGGCGCTGATTGCGTCGGCGGGTAGATCGCTGTTTTCTGAGCTGCCGCGGGTATGCGTTACGGCGTAGCCTGATTCGGCTGTCTCTGTGCTGTGCTGTGGGTTCTGCTGGGGTTCGGTGTGCTTAAGGGGCATGTGTCCAGTGTAGCGAGGGGGTGAGGGGAATATTGCGGGTATAGGAGGCCCACAAAATGCGCTGACGTGCACATAGTGCGTGTGGGTATATCTTTGCCTGTGTGTGATTCTGTGTGCGCGACACGCTGAAATACAGGATTATTTATGAGCTTCGCCACATTAAATCAGATTTTTCTCTCAATCACCGCTTGAGGGTTTGGGGTTATATGGGGTTTGAATTTAGGTGTATATCACTAAAAACTTTCTTAAGTAACCTATTTGGGTTGAAAAACCTTCAATCTTAACGGAGGGTTTTTGTTATAACCCCTCATCAGGGCTCTATTGAAAACCATTGCGGGGGTTGGATTTGGTGGGTATAGTTTTACCTGTATCGTCACCCGGCGTGTAGAAGGTTGAGCCCATTGGGCGCACCAAGGCCCCTTGTGGGACGCTCCCGCGCGGAACGGTACAGCATTATGTTGTTATCATCCGGGGTCGGAATACTGTCCGGCTTTACTCGCTCAATCGCTTTGGTGAATTGTCACCGTGCACGACGATGGGTGATAACTCTTATTCCTCAAATGACATCACTCTCGAAGGACATATATGTCTACTAACATTTCTCGCCGCAAGGTTGTTGCGGGCGCAGCATGGGCTGCTCCGGTTGTCGCGGCTTCTGCCGTTGTTCCGGCTTTTGCTTCCTCCACCGAGTGCGAGTGGGCTTCCTCCGCTGCTTACAGCGTTGAGGGCACCTCCGCAGGTGCTAAGAGCACCACCTCCTTCACCGTTCCCGAGCGAGTCGACAAGATTAAGTTCGAGGTCGTCGGCGGTGCCGGTGGTACCAACTACGACGATATGGCAGCAGGTTCCGGTGCTAAGATCGCCGGTATCATCGAGGTCAAGCCCGGCCAGACCGTTCAGCTCATCGGTGCAGCCGGTGGTATCGGTAACGGCCCCCTGACTGCAGCTGAGGGTGGTGAGGGCTACGGTAACGGCGGTTCCTCCAGCCTGCCCAACCCCGTCCCCTCCAGCATCATGCAGCAGGTCAACACTATTTGGCCCGCTAGCTCCCCCCTGAAGCGTATTACCTACTCCGCTTCCGGTGGTGGCTCCTCCGCTCTGGTCATCGACGGCACCCCCGTTGCTGTTGCAGGTGGCGGCGGTGGCGCTGGCTTCATCAACAACGGTGGCGCTAACAACAACCCCGACTACATGGAGCCTGGCGCAGTGACCGCTTCTTGGCAGTGGCCTTCCGGCGCAAAGCGCAACGGCAACATCATCTTCGGTTCCACCGGTGGTTCCGCTGACGGTGCATCGGGTTCTGCAGGTCTTGAAGGCTTCGGTATCTACGACGCTGACAGCTCTATCCGCGAAACCGTTGAAGCCGGTGAAGGTGGCGCAAACGGTATCGGTGGTAACGGTGGTTCCAAGACCGCTCTGCACACCGGCAAGTCCCCGAACGGCGTTCTGGGCTTCTACTCCACCAACAACCAGGAGATTTACCAGTCCTCCAAGTCCGGTAACCAGGGTGGCTCTGGCTTCAAGGGTAACGGTGGCGACGGTGTAGCATCCTACTCCTACCTGATCGACAACAACGATCGCACCAAGAAGGAAGAGGGTACCCACAACGGTACCGGTTACGCTCTTGAGTACAAGTCCATCGGCTTCAACTTCAACGGCTACGAGTCGGTCATCTCCGCAGGTGGTGGCGCAGGCTACGGTGGCGGTGGCTCCGGTGCTTCCAGCTCCTCCTCCGCAATCGTTCTGACCCAGAAGTGGAACAACAACCCCAGCGGTATCCGCCAGAACGTCTCCTTCGGCCAGCTCGGCGGCGGCGGCGGCGCAGGTGGCTCCTACGTTGCTCCCGGTGTTTCCGGCGGTACCATTACCTCCGCAGGCAACGCTCCGACCGCTCGTAGCACCCGTGGTAACGGCTACGTGAAGGTTACCCTCTGCCAGCGCACCGCATAATTAGCGGTAACGTTTTAGGTACTCGACCCCACTCGGGGTAGAAATACCATCTCTTTTCCCCGGCTGATGATTCAGCCGGGGAAAAGTGTTTTAACCCTCCTGTTAGCCACACTGCGGGTCTTCCCACCCGCCCGGAACGACCCGGACTCCGACGGCCCAGACTCTGAGAACCCGCCCGCGCACCCTACCGCCCGCCCCCGAGCGCGTATTACGGTAGAGGCATGACTGAAGCACGTAGCATCGACCTCGCCGTCATCCCCGGCGACGGCATCGGCCCCGAAATCATTACCGAAGCCCAGCGCATCCTCACCCGCGCCTGCGAGCTCGAAAACATCACCGTCAACCCCACCCAGTACAAGCTCGGCGCCGAGCACTGGCTCGAAACCGGTGAGACCCTGCCCGAGTCCACCATGGAATCCCTCAAGAAGCACGACGCGATTCTCTTCGGTGCCATCGGTGCCGACCCGCGCAGCGGCAAGATTCCCTCCGGCCTCATCGAACGCGAAATGCTCCTGAAGTTGCGCTTCGCCTTCGACCACTACATCAACCTGCGCCCCTCCCGCCTGTACCCCGGCGCGGTATCTCCGCTGGCCAACCCCGGCAACATTGACTTCGTCGTTGTGCGTGAAGGCACCGAAGGCCCCTACATCGGCAACGGCGGCGTGATTCGCCAGGGCACCCCCCACGAAATCGCCACCGAGGTCTCCCTCAACACCGCGCACGGTGTGGAGCGCCTGGTGCGCTACGCCTTCGAGCTGGCCTCCACCCGCCGCAAGAAGGTCACCCTCGTGCACAAGACCAACGTGCTCACCCACGCCGGTCGCCTCTACAACCGCTACTTCGCCGAAATCGCGACTGAATTCCCCGAGGTCGAGACCGACTACCTGCACATTGACGCGACCACCATCTTCATGGTCACCGACCCCTCCCGCTTCGACGTGATCGTGACCGATAACCTTTTCGGCGATATCATCACCGACCTGGCCGGCGCGGTCACCGGCGGTATCGGCTACGCCGCCAGCGGCAACATTAACGCCGTCGGCGAGTTCCCCTCCATGTTCGAGCCCGTGCACGGTTCTGCACCGGACATCGCCCGCCAGAACAAGGCCAACCCCACCGCCGCAATCCTCGCCGGCGCGATGTTGCTGCGCCACCTTGGCTACGATGCCGCCGCGGCCCGCATTGAGGACGCCGTTGAGGCGGACATGCGCGAGAACGGCGCCACTGTGCGTGGCACCGATCGGGTTGGCGCGGACGTGCTCGCACGCCTGGGTTAATATTCACCAGGCTAAAGCTCGCGCGGCTAAGATGCGCTCATGACAGCGTGAGCGCTGAATAAAAACGCCAGGTAAAGTCCGGAAGGAACGCACCTTCCGGGCTTTACCTGTGCCTGCCCCGCGCTCGTCTGCCCACGCTCGTGGCTACATATATCTGTGCGGGCGGGGGAGAGGTATCCACTGCCGCTAGGTTTAAACCCGCCCGCCGAACCTGACCTGCGAAACCCACCTGTTCACATCCTGAATGGGGTAAAAGGTGTACATGCGGCAAAAGCATCTTTCCGGTACTCTAAAACAGTCGAGCACACCCGCCCGACCTCCTCGGCGGTGGATACCCTCCACCGCGTACCTTGATGCATCCACGCTGCTCGAAAGCACGAACCGTCCCCACGGATGCACCACCTGCCTCGGCACCGCGCCCACCGCACACACCCCGGCGCATCAGCGGCCGCAGGCAGCCCCGGCCGCTCCCACCGTGCGAGAGCGACCGAACTCGAAGAACGCAGAATGATGCATTAGACGAAGAGGAACGCAGAACGATGGCCATCGAATTCAGCCACGAAGCAAACCAGTCACCCGCCTCCGCCGAACGCCGCGAAGAAATCCTCAAGAACCCCGGCTTCGGCGACTACTTCACCGACCACATGGTCACCATCGACTGGGAGGGTGACTACAAGACCGGCGGCACCTGGTACGACGCCCGAGTCCACCCCTACGGCCCGCTCGTTCTGGACCCCGCAGCATCCGTCTTCCACTACGGTCAGGAAATCTTCGAGGGCATTAAGGGCTACCGCCACGCCGACGGCTCCGTGTGGACCTTCCGCCCCGAAAAGAACGCCGCCCGCTTCGCGAACTCCGCGCACCGCCTCTCCCTGCCGCAGCTGCCCGCCGAGACCTTCATCGAGTCCCTACGCCAGCTGATTAAGGCGGACGAATCGTGGGTCCCCACCGGTGACGGTGAGGCCTTCTACTTCCGCCCCTTCATGATTGCCACCGAGGCATTCCTGGGCGTTCGCCCGGCCCGCCACGTGCAGTACCACGTGATTGGCTCGCCCGCAGGTAACTACTTCGGCACTCCCGAGCCCGTGGACATCTGGCTCTCCACCACCTACGCCCGCGCGGGCGAGGGCGGCACCGGCGCAGCCAAGTGCGGCGGTAACTACGCGGCCTCCATGATCGCCCAGACCGAGGGTGAAAAGCACGGCTGCAAGCAGGTGATCTTCAAGGATCCGCACCGCGGCGACGCCATCGAAGAGCTCGGCGGCATGAACGTGTTCTTCATCTTCGGCAAGGAAAACAAGATCGTCACCCCCGAGCTGACCGGCACCATCCTGGAGGGCGTGACCCGCTCCTCGCTGATTCAGCTGGCCAAGGACCGCGGCATGACCGTGGAGGAGCGCGCCATCACCCTCAACGAGTGGCGCGAGGGCGTGGCCAACGGCGACATCACCGAAATTTTCGCCTGCGGTACCGCAGCAGTGATTGCCCCCATCGGCAAGCTCAAGGCCGAGGATTTTGAGATTCCGGCACCCACCGAGCACTTCGGTGAGATCTCCAAGAGCCTGCGCGAAGAACTCGTCGGTATTCAGCTGGGTACCGTTGAGGACCGCCACGGCTGGATGACCCGCCTCATCTAATCTTTCACGCGAAATCCCCGCGGGATGCGCTCCCACCCGGAACGCACCCGCGGGGATTCGCTGTGCCCGGCGCATAGCCGCGTGCGGCAACTATCTGCCGGGGCGCACATGTGGGGGAGGGGAACGCTAGGAGGGAGGCACCGGACTCGCCTAGTTGACTTACGTGCCCCGCCCCGCCTCCACGCTCATTCCGCCCGCCGCCCACACCCTCGAAGGCTGGTACCCTAGAAAGTATGCGTATTGCACGATTTACCGTAAATAATGAGCTCCACTTCGGGCTGGTCGAAGGCGAAGCGGGCGAAGAGACCCTGCGCGTCATCGCCGGCGACCCCTTCTACTCGGGCGTCGAACCGACCGGCACGACCTACCCCATCGATCAGGTGCGTCTGCTCGCCCCTATCATCCCCCGCTCCAAGGTGATTGGAGCGATCGCAAACTGGGCAGGAACCGAGGCGCCCGCCTCCCCGCAGTTCTTCCTCAAGCCGAACACCACCGTGATTGGCCCCGGCGACCCCGTGACCCTGCCCGAGTACTCCGAAGCCGTCAGCCCCGAGGGTGAGCTTGCCGTCGTTATCGGTCGTATCGCCAAGTCCGTGCCTCTTGAGCGCGTGCACGAAGTCATCTTCGGCTACACCGTAGCCAACGACCTCACCGCCCGCGACCTGCTCGAAGACCGCCAGTGGACCCGCGCCAAGGGCTTCGACGGCGCCACCCCGCTCGGCCCCTGGATTGAAACCGACCTGGACACCGACTCGCTGAACATCACCACCTGGGTCGACGGCGACGTCGTGCAGGAGGGCAACACCTCCGAGATGCACTACTCCGTGGCCGAACAGGTGGCCGCAGCCTCCGAAATCTTCACCCTGCTGCCCGGCGACGTCATCCTGACCGGCACCCCCGCCGGCGTCAGCGTGCTGCGCGACGGCAACGAGGTCGAGGTCGAGGTCGAAGGCATCGGCTCCCTCGTCACCCGCGTGCGCGACTAAGCCGCCCGCGCCCCACACCATCTACCGTCCATCCTGAACACACCGTCAAGGAGACAACATGACCGAGTACCACGGTCCCGAACTCAACACCCCCGCAGACACCCGCGTGCGTTTCTGCCCCTCGCCCACCGGCACCCCGCACGTGGGCATGGTGCGCACCGCCCTCTTCAACTGGGCCTACGCACGCCACACCGGCGGTAAGCTCGTCTTCCGCATCGAGGACACCGACGCCGCACGCGACTCCGAAGAGTCGTTCAACCAGGTGCTCGACTCCCTGCACTGGCTCGGCATCAACTGGGACGAAGGCGTGGGCGTTGGCGGCCCGCACGAGCCCTACCGCCAGTCCGAGCGTAAGACCGCCGGCATCTACAACGAGATCTTCCAGAAGCTCGTTGAGGGCGGCTACGTGTACGAGGACTTCTCCACCCCCGACGAGGTGAAGGAGCGCCGCAAGGCCGCCGGCCAGGACCCGCAGCTCGGCTACGACAACTACGACCGCAACCTTACCGAGGAGCAGAAGGAAGCCTACCGCGCTGAGGGCCGTAAGCCCGTGTGGCGTCTGCGTATGCCCGACGAGGACATCACCTTCAACGACCTCGTTCGCGGTGAAATCACCTTTAAGGCCGGTACCGTGCCCGACTACGTGGTCGTCCGCTCCAACGGCGACCCGCTGTACCCCTTCGTGAACCCCGTGGACGACGCGCTCATGGGCATCACCCACGTGCTACGCGGCGAGGACCTGCTCTCCTCCACCCCGCGTCAGATTGCGCTCTACCGCGCGCTCATCGACACCGGCGTGACCACCTTCATCCCCGAGTTCGGCCACCTGCCCTACGTCATGGGCCAGGGCAACAAGAAGCTCTCCAAGCGCGACCCCGAGTCGAACCTCTTCCTGCTGCGCGATGCCGGCTTCATCAAGGAAGGCCTGCTGAACTACCTGTCCCTGCTGGGCTGGTCCCTCTCCGCAAACCAGGACGTCTTCAGCATCGACGAGCTCGTCGAGCACTTCGATGTGCACGACGTGGTGGCCAACCCCGCCCGCTTCGACGTGAAGAAGGCGGAGTCCATCAACGGTGACCACATCCGTGCCCTCGACCCCGAGGACTTCCGCGACCGCCTCATCCCGTACCTGCAGGCTGCAGGCGTACTCGGCGAAACCCTCACCGAGCGCCAGGAGCAGGTGCTCACCGAGGCCGCACCCCTCGTCCAGGAGCGTATGCAGCTGCTCGGCGAGGCCCCCGGCCTGCTCGCCTTCCTCTTCAAGAGCGACGAAGAGATCACCGTGGCGGACGACGCCCGCAAGCAGCTCAAGGAATCCGCACCGCAGGTGCTGGCCGCCGCCATCGAGGCCCTGGAGCCCCTCGAGGACTTCACCGCCGCCAACATCGAGGCAGCCCTGCGCTCGGCCATCGTCGACGGCCTGGAAATCAAGCCGCGCCTGGCCTTCGGTCCCGTGCGTATCGCAGTGTCCGGTGAGCGTATCTCCCCGCCCTTGTTCGAATCCATGGAGATCCTGGGCAAGGAATCCTCCCTCGCACGCCTGCGCAAGCTTGCCGCTGAACTGAGCTAACCATGAGTCGGCCGAATAACCAATCCATCATCGGCAAGGCGCTGTTCAAGGGCACCCTCATGGCGCTCACCAATGCCTGCATTATCTGGCTGATTCTGTACATCGCCAACATGGACAAGTCCGTCTTGATGGTGGTCGCTGTTGTCGTTGCGGCAGCCTTCGGATACGTGACCGCCTACTTGGAGGCGCGCGCCGCCCTGAACGCTCAAGAAGCTCAGGCACGGCACGCCCGCGGTGGCGACGTCAGCAGCTCCTCGTCTGACGGCGTAGACACTTCGGATTCTTCGGACTCTTCGGATTCCTCGCGTGAAGAGGATGACAAAGACGACTTCGTGGACCCGGGCCCCGACCCCTACGCCGGCGACTTCGACTCCGGCTCAAGTAGCTCCGACTACAGCAGCTCGGACTCCGGAGGCGGCGACTCGGGCGGCGGCGACTCGGGCGGCGGCGACTCGGGCAGAT